>Ga0308166_1000153_pt1 | contig 141847 bp, 132 predicted proteins | sample PhyCR2_2_FD_202137 | JGI IMG/M metagenome (GOLD analysis project Ga0308166, IMG submission 202137) | Phyllosphere microbial communities from UC Gill Tract Community Farm, Albany, California, United States - DLSLCC.R2 | ecosystem: Host-associated > Plants > Phyllosphere > Unclassified | place...
GGCGCCGAGGGCGGCCAGCAGCTTGAAGTCGCCGTCGCCCATGCCGATCTGCCCGCGCACCAGTTCATAGGTGCGCGCGACCGCCCACAGGAACAGGTAGCCGCCGGCGGCGCCCAGCACCGCTTCACGCAATGGTACGAAGCTGCCGTCCAGGTTGATGAGCAGGCCCAGCCACAACAGCGGATAGGTGAGGTCGTCCGGCAGCTCCTTGTGGTCGACGTCGATCAGCGTCATCGCGATCAAGAGGTAAGTGAAGACCAGCGTCGCCAGGCCGGTCCAGCCGCTGCCGAAATGCCAGATCAGCAGCCCGGACAGGATGCCGCTGACCGCTTCGACGATCGGATAGCGCGCCGATATCGGCGCCTTGCACGCGCTGCACTTGCCGCGCAGCGCCAGCCAGCTGACGATAGGGATGTTTTCCAGCGCCGTGATCTGGTGGCCGCAATGCGGGCAGGCGGAGCGCGGCACCATCAGGTTGTAGCGGTCCGGATGCGGCAGCGGCTTGCCTTCTTTGTCCGCGATGTAGTTGTCGATCTCGCGCTGGCGCATGATCGGCAGGCGGTGCACGACCACGTTCAGGAAGCTGCCGATCAGCAGGCCGAAGATGGCGGCGATGACGGCGGCAGCCATGGTGCCCGGGGCGGCGAAGAGGAAGAGATCCGGTTGCATAAGAAAGGCGTCGATAGCGGGTTTCTGTGAATCAACCTATTCTATGGGGTTTTGCCGGCTTTGGGCAGTGATAAACAATACGAGGAAAGAACGTGAGCATGTCGACCAAGGAATCGCTCTTCATTTCGTACGCGTGGGGCGGGCCTCTGCCCCAGAAAGAATGGCTGCGCGATCAAGTGATCAGGCACCTGGAACTGTACGGCTTTTCGATCTTCTGGGACCGGGACAGTATCCAGTTCGGCCAAAGCATCGATCGTGTCATCCGCAGCGCACTGTCCACACGCCCCCTGAGCGTGGTCTGTATCTGCGATGCCGACTATATCGACGGCGCAAGGCGGGTCAACTCCGGCCTGTTTCGCGAACTGGCGATGATCGCGGAGATTGCAGGGGATGAGCGCGTTCGCATCCTGCCCGTCATCCTCGGCGACGAATGTGCCGCCGGTCTGCCCGAAATCCTCATCGACCGGATGTACCTGGACTTGAGAAGACTGCATTCAAGCAAGCTCGAGCTTGGTACGGTGCTTGGCGCGGCGCTGCTGGGCGCAAGCCAGGTCGACGTGTCCCGGTTAATGGATGAGCAGGTCGAAATCGCTGGCTTGTGGGCGCGTGCCCGCAATTATTTCGGCGACACCCGAGCCGGTTTTGACGGTCATGCGCGTACGCACGTCGTCAAATCGGCGGATGGGAAATTGCTGCTTGCGCCAGCCTGGATGCACGGGGCACTGCACTGGTCGAACCGGATGGCTGACGACGTTACGGGTTTTTGTCCGTCGAAGGGCATCTGGCATTGGGATCACTGGACCCCATCGACCGGCATGCGGGCTCTGGGTGCGGCCGCCATGTCCGCATTATTTCCAACGAAAACAAACGATGAGGACATCGCGGCGATCGAGTATTGCGGCGATGTCCTGGCGGTACGCATCTTTTCAATGACAAAAAAGACCGAACACTTGCGATTCGACTGGGAAGAGATCATCCAGTGCGTGATCGCGTCCGGTGGAACGCGCGCCCTGGATCGCCTGCTTCCCGAACGGTAATCAGACCACCGCACCCAGCTTGAAGATAGGGAGATACATCGCCACCACCAAACCGCCGATCAGCACGCCCAGGATCACCATGATCATCGGCTCCATCAGCGAGGACAGCGCACCCACGGCCTCGTCGACTTCCTCTTCGTAGAAGTCGGCAACCTTGCCCAGCATGTTGTCGAGGGCACCCGATTCCTCGCCGATGGCGACCATCTGCGTCACCATGTTCGGGAACACGTTGGCGTTCTGCATGGCCACCGTCAGGCTGGTGCCGGTGCTGACTTCGGTCTGGATCTTGCGGGTGGCGTCCAGGTAGACCGCGTTGCCGGCGGCGCCGCCGACCGAGTCGAGGGCTTCGACCAGCGGCACGCCGGCCGCGAACATGGTCGCCAGCGTGCGAGTCCAGCGCGCGATGGTCGCCTTGCGGATCACCTCGCCGAAGATCGGCAGGCGCAGCAGCAGGCGGTCCATGGCCTGCTGCATCTTCAGCGAGCGGCGCCAGGACTGGAAGAAGAAGTAGATCGCGCCGAACAGCGAGCCGAAGATGATGTACCACCACTTGACGACGAAGTCGGACATCGCCATCACGACCAGGGTCGGGGTCGGCAGATCGGCGCCGAAGCTGCTGAACACGTCCTTGAAGGCCGGGACCACCCAGATCATGATCACCGCGGTGACGATGAAGGCGATCGCCAGGATCGCGATCGGGTAGGTGAGGGCCGACTTGATCTTGGCCTTCAGGGCCAGCGTCTTTTCCTTGTAGACCGCCAGGCGGTGCAGCAGGTCTTCCAGGATACCGGCCTGTTCGCCGGCGCCCACCAGGTTGCAGAACAGCGGGTCGAAGTACAGCGGGTATTTGCGGAAGGCGTTGTTCAGGCTGGTGCCGGTCTCGATGTCGGCGCGCAGGTCCATGATCAGCTTGGACATCGACGGATTCGCGTGCCCCTTGCCGACGATGTCGAAGGATTGCAGCAGCGGCACGCCGGCCTTCATCATGGTGGCCAGCTGGCGCGTGAACAGGCTCAGGTCCTTGTCGGTGATCTTCTTGCCGCTGCGGTAGGCCTTCTTCTTGACCTTGACGACCATGATGCCCTGGCGGCGCAGGGTCACGTTGACGATGGTTTCGCCGCCGGCGCGCATCTCGCCGCGCACGGTCTTGCCGGTCTTGTCCTTGCCTTCCCAGGCGAAGACGAATTCCTTGATCTGGGCGCCGGCAGCGGCGCGGGCGGTCGTAGTGGCCATGAGTATCCTATTCGTTGGTGCAGCCCAGCACTTCTTCGAGACTGGTCAGTCCCTGTTTCACCTTCATCAGGCCGGAGCGGCGCAGTGAATTCACGCCTTCGGTTTCGGCCTGGGCGGCGATTTCCATCGCGTTGCCGTTGGCCAGGATCAGCGCCTCGATCGCCGGCGAAATCGGCATGATCTGGTAGATGCCGACCCGGCCCTTGTAGCCCGAGCCCAGGCAGCGCTCGCAGCCCACCGGGCCGTAGGCCTTCCATTCGCCATCGAGGTCGGCGTCGCGGAAGCCCGCGGACTTCAGCACGTCGCGTTCGACGTCGAGCGGCTGCTTGCAGGTGCAGAGGCGGCGCGCCAGGCGCTGGGCCGTGATCAGGATGACCGACGAGGCGATGTTGAAGGGCGCCACGCCCATGTTCATCAGGCGCGTCAGCGTCGACGGCGCATCGTTGGTGTGCAGGGTCGAGAACACCATGTGGCCGGTCTGGGCGGCCTTGATCGCGATGTCGGCGGTTTCCAGGTCGCGGATCTCGCCGACCATGATGATGTCGGGATCCTGGCGCAGGAAGGCCTTCAGCGCGACCGGGAAGGTCAGGCCCGCCTTTTCGTTGACGTTGACCTGGTTCACGCCCGGCAGGTTGATCTCGGCCGGGTCTTCCGCGGTCGAGATGTTGATGCCCGGTTTGTTCAGCAGGTTCAGGCAGCTATACAGCGAGACCGTCTTGCCGGAGCCGGTCGGCCCGGTCACCAGCACCATGCCGTAGGGGCGGGTGATGGCGTCGATCAGCAGCGCCTTCTGGTCCGGGTCGTAGCCGAGCGCGTCGATGCCCATCTGCGCCTGCGTGGCGTCGAGAATACGCATGACGGTCTTTTCGCCGAACAGGGTCGGCAGGGTGCTGACGCGGAAGTCGATGGTCCTGGTGGCCGACAGCACCAGGCGCATGCGGCCGTCCTGCGGCACGCGCTTTTCGGAGATGTCGAGCTTGGCCAGCACCTTGATGCGCGAGACCAGCTTGTCGCGGATCGACAGCGGCGGCGCCAGGTGGTCGCGCAGCACGCCGTCCACGCGCATGCGAATCCGGTATTGCTTTTCGTAGGGCTCGAAGTGGATGTCGGAGGCGCCCAGCGTGATCGCATCCATCAGCACCTTGTTCAGGAAGCGCACGATGGGCGCGTCCTCGACTTCCGTGGCGGCGGCGGCTTCGGCCTGCGAAGGCTGCTGCGGCTCGTCGTCGGCGAATTCGATGTCGTCGCCTTCGCCGACCAGTTCGCTGATGCTCTGCTCGGCGTTCTTGGTCAGCGCCGACAGCAGCGCCAGCAGGGCGTCGTGGGCGACGATCACCGGCTCGACCGAGGCTTCGCTCTGGAACTTGATCTGGTCCAGGGCCTGGGAATTGGTCGGATCGGACAGCGCCACCGACAGTTTATTGCCGCGCTTGGCCAGGGCCACCACGCGCTGGGCCTGCATCAGGCGGGCGTCGATGGCGTTGGCCGGCAGCGCCTCGGCGCTGAAGGTGGACAGGTCGAGCAGCGGGTAGCCGAAGGTCTCGGCGCAGAACACGGCCAGGCTGCGCGCGTCGATCAGGCCGGCGCCCAGCAGGGTGTCGATGAAGCCGGCCTTGTCGGCGGCCGCCTTCTTCTGCAGGCCGTCCGCCTGCGGCAAGGTCAGGCGTCCGGCCTGGACCAGGGCGCGCGCCAACCCGGGCAATGCGGTGCCTGCGGTCGGGTTCGGGAGGACTGCTGCCATAGGATCAGGGACGGAGTGGCGACAAGGAGCCGGGCTGGACGGTCATGCCCGGTGGCTGCTTTGGATGATGCCTGCGGGCATCAAATTTGTAAAGCGAATGGGGTAAGGATAGAGGCGTGCATACCACGTAGACGAAATGGTATTGCTGAGGTGACAAGGCGCAAAAGGTGGGCATTGTGGTTCCCGATCAGGTTGGAGGAACGCTGGTACCTGAACGTAAACCCACTACCTGAGCACGTCATTCCCGCGAAAGCGGGAATCCATACGCCGCGTGACCAGAGGCTCAGCATGGATTCCCGCATGCGCGGGAATGACGGCCTTGGTTGCTTCAGGCCGCCAGCCACCTTTTGATAACAACCGGCCTTAACAGTTTCACCACCTTGATTGACTGATTCTGCACCTGCACCACTTCGATCACGATCCCGCCCACCTTCAGCGCAATCGGAAACTCCGGAATCTCCTGCAGTTGTTCGAGCAGCAAGCCATTGAGCGTCTTCGGACCGTCCAGCGGCAGGTCCAGTCCCAGTTTCTTGTTGATGTCGCGCAGCGGGGTGCTGCCTCCCAGCAGACACTCGCCTTTCGCGTTCCAGATCATGGCGTCGGCGGGGGCGTTGTCCGGGGCCGAGGTCGTGAAGTCGCCGATCATCTCCTCGATGATGTCTTCGAGCGTGACCAGGCCCTGCACCTCGCCGTATTCGTCGACGATGATCCCCAGCCTTTCCTTCTTTTCCTGGAAATACTGGAGCTGGGTAAAGACGTCGGTGTCCTGCGGGATGAAGTAGGGCGGCGAGAGCAGTGCGCGGACATGGTCGACCGTCAGTTCATCCGCTTCGTTCAGCAGCCGGACCGCCTTGCGCACCGCCAGGATGCCGACCACCTTGTTGATCTCGCCCTCGTAGACGAGCAGCTTGCGGTGGTAGGAGCTCGTCAGCTCGGCCATGATGTCTGCGATCGGCAGGGCCAGGTTCAGGGCTTCGATCTGGCTGCGCGGGGTCATGATGTCCTCGACCGAGATCTTTTCCAGGTCGAACAGGTTAAGCAGGATGCTCTGGTGTTTCTGCGGCATGAAGTTGCCGCCTTCCAGCACGACGGTGCGCAATTCCTCGGCCGACAGACGCTGCTGGTGGGCGTCCACGCCGCTGCGGATGCCCAGCGGGCGCAAAATCGCGGAGACGAACAGGTTGACGAACCAGATCGCCGGCTTGGCCAGTTTCATCAGCGGCCGCAGTACCAGGCTGGTGCCGAGCGAGATACGTTCCGGGTAGGTGGCGCCGATCACCTTCGGCGCAATCTCGGCGAACACGATCAGCAGGAAAGCTACGCTGGCGGTGGCGATGGTGATCACGCTTTCCTCCTGGCCGAAGAACATGATCGCGAGCGCCGTCACCAGGGCCGTGGCCATGGCGTTGATCAGGGTATTGGCGATCAACACCAGCGACAGCAGCTTGTCGGTGCGTTCCAGCAGCCACAGGGTGGTAACGGCGCCGCGGTGGCCGCGCTTGGCCAGGTGGCGCAGGCGGTATTTATTGGCAGCCATCAGAGCCGTTTCCGCCATTGCGAAAAAGGCCGAGCAGAGAATCAGGAGGACCAGGGCGAGGACGAGTGCCCAAAGGGGAATGGATTCCAAAGTTGACTGTGAAGAGTCGGGAGGGAATCGATTCTAAAGGGAAGGTGGGACGGGTTGCAAGTTTGCTACCCATAAGCGTCGTCCCCGCTCCGAACGTCATCCCCGCGAAGGCGGGGATCCAAGTTCTGCGTGAGCTAACGAAACGCTTGCAAACTTGGGTTCCCGTCAAGGCGGCCGGCCAGGTCGGGAACGACGGTATTAACGCAGCGCCAGGCGCTTATCAGCCGAAGGCGCCACCACCGGCGCCGCCAGCGTCGGCGTATTGTCCAGCTTGAACACAGCCAGCGCGTTCGACAGCTGCACGGTCTGGTCGCTCAGCGACTCGGCGGCGGCCGAGGCTTCCTCGACCAGCGCGGCGTTCTGCTGCGTGGTCTGGTCCATGTCGTCGATCGCGCGGCCGATCTGCTCGATGCCTGCGCTCTGGCGCTGGCCGGCTTCGGTGATCTCGGACATGATGTCGTGCACCTTGCGCACCGAGCTCACGATCTGGTCCATCGTGGCGCCGGCTTCGTCGACCAGCGCGGTGCCGGCGGTGACCTTCGACACCGAGGCGGTGATCAGTTCCTTGATCTCCTTGGCGGCGGCGGCCGAGCGCTGGGCCAGGGTGCGCACTTCGCCGGCCACGACCGCGAAGCCGCGGCCCTGTTCGCCGGCGCGCGCCGCTTCGACGGCGGCGTTCAGCGCCAGGATGTTGGTCTGGAAGGCGATGCCGTCGATGACCGAGATGATGTCCACGATCTTCTTCGACGATTCGCTGATCGAGCCCATGGTCTGCACCACGTTGCCGACCACTTCGCCGCCGCGGGTGGCGATGCTGGTGGCCGAGACCACCAGTTCGTTGGCCTGGTTGGCGTTGGCGGCGTTGGCGCGCACGGTATCGGTCAGCGATTCCATGGCGCGGGTCGTGTTGCCCAGGCTGGAGGCCTGCGATTCGGTGCGGCTGGCCAGGTCGGCGTTGCCGCTGGCGATTTCGGCGCTGGCCATCTGGATGGTCTCGCTCGACACCTTGATCTCGGCGACCATGGTGGCCAGGCGGGTGCGCATTTCCTTCAGCGCGACCAGCAGGCTGCCGGTGTCGCCGTTTTCGACGCGGATTTCCATCGACAGGTCGCCGGCGGCCACGCCCTGGGCGATCTCGCGCGCATATTCCGGTTCGCCGCCCAGCTGCTGCCAGATGGTGCGCACCACGAACCACGAGACCACGGCCAGGGCCAGGATCACGATCAGACCGGTGATGACGATGGCGGTCACCACGCTGCGCACTTTCGAGGCGCTGCGTTCGATGCCGTCCTTGAACTGCTGCTGGGCCGCTTCGTTGAACTTGGCGACGTCTTTATTCAGTACCCCCAGTGCGCTCTGCATCTTGCCGACGGTGGCCTGGGCGTCGCCCTGCTCGAGTTCGAGCATGATCTTGGCGGAGGACAGCGCCGGGGCATAGTAATCCTCGAATTCCTTGGTGAGGCGCTTGCCGGTATCGGCCATGCCTTCGAGCTTGCCGATCTCCGCCAGACGGCCGCGGACCTTGCCGGCCTGCTCGCCGATCTGCTGGACGCGTGCCTTGTCGCCTTCGCTCACGGCATCGCGCAGGCCGTTCGTGACCGCCTCGATCTCGGCAGCCAGCGCCTTCGAGGCGCCCAGGGCCGGAAAGTCGACGGCTTCGGTCGTGTGGATGGAGTTCAGGGCGCCTGTCGCGATGCTCGCGCTGACGGCCACGCCCAGGCCGAAAATGATGGTCGAGATAACCGGTAGTGCCCAAATCCTGCGCTTGATGCTCATGCTGCCGTGTCTCCTGAAATGTGAACAAACCCGCGCCCGGAAAAACCGGGTCGCGGGCCTGATTGGTTCGCCTTTACTGGGCGGTGTAGATCACCTTGACAGAGCCGTCGACTGCGCTCTTCTCGATGTAGCCGATGGCCTTCGGATCGGCCGCCACTGCCTTCTTGACGGCGGCGCTGTCGCCGACTTCCTTCGGCATCGTGGCCTTGCCGGTGAACACCAGCTTCGACCACAGGGCCTTGACCTGCGAGGCGTCCTTGTCGGTCACCTTCTTGTAGAACTCGCCGCGGATGGCGGCGCTTTCCGGCTGGTCGACCGGGGTCATCGAGGACGATTTACCGAGGAAGAACTGGGCGACCTGGTCCTTGGTCATGCTGCTGTCCGCGGCCTTCGGGTTGACCACGACCACGACTTCGGCCATGGCCGGCAGCGCCAGCGCCAGGGCGGCGGCTGCAATTGCGGTTTTGAAGATTGCTTTCATCTGTTGTTCTCCTTGACCTTAGAACACGAAGTCGAGGGCGACGGCGCCGACGGTGACCGGGCCCTTGAAGCCGGGCTGCGGCGCCAGGAACAGGCCGGTGCCGTTCTGCGGACGTACGCGGTCGATCTGGGCCTTCAGGGCCACCGAGCGGTAGAAGTCCCAACGCACGCCGATGGTGTCGGTGGTCTGCTCACCCTGGCCGATACCGCTGTTCTTCAGGCTGCCGACGCCGTTACGCAGCGCGACCATGGTCGGGGTGCAGGCCGCCGGGTAGCCGGCCGGGCAGGACGTCGGCACGGTATTGGTCGGGTAGCCGTCGATCGTCAGTTCCGAGTGGATGTAGTAGGGCAGGACCTTGCCGAAGCGGTAGCCGGCCATCACGTACCAGGCGCTGGTGTCGTTGACGTAGCTGTCGGTCTTGCGCTTGGCGTATTCGGTCTGGGCGACGATGTTGTTCCAGTCCATGCTCAGGCCGGCCGAGGTGAAGGAGGCCTTCTTCTTGTTCAGCTGCAGCTCGTCAGCCAGCTTGTTCAGCTGTGGGAACTTGTAGCCGGTGCCGGCGGCGCGCAGGTTGGCGAACAGGCCGTTCAGCGAGACCGAGGTGTTCAGCGACAGCTTGGCGTCGGCGCGGCCGAAGCGGACCGTGAACGGGCCGTGCTCGGCCACCAGGTTCAGGGCGCTGACGCGGTGTGCGTCGATGGTGTTGCCCACCAGTTGGCTCTCGGTGCCGCCGTAAGCGAGCTGGGCGGTGACATTGGTGTCGCCGAAGCCGTGCTGCCAGGTGATGTCGGCGCCGTTGATGCTGCTGAACGGCACCTGCGAGTACAGCTCGACCGGCGGACGCAGGAAGGTGTTGGCGTAGCCGACGTTGCGGTAGTCGGAGATCATGAAGACCGGCAGGCCGATACGGCCGGCGCGCACGCTCAGCTCGTCATTGATCTTGGCCTTGGCGAAAGCCCACGACAGCTCGGCGCCGAAGTCGTCTTCGGCATCCTTGCGCACCAGCCCCTGGCCGGTGACGGACAGCCAGCTGTTGATGGCGTAGTCGGCCTGCAGGCCGAGGTTGGAATCGACGCCGGTGGTGACGTTCTTCTTGGCGCCGCTTGCCTGGTTAGGGCGGCTGAATTCGGCCTGGTCGCTGTTGGTCCAGGTCAGGGCGCCGGTACCGAAACCGCTGATGCGCACGCCGGACGAATCCTGGGCGTAAGCGGTGGAGACGGCCAGAGGCAAGGCGAGCAGAGTCGCGATGATGCGTTTGTTCATGGGATAAGCCTGCAAAAGTCTTACTGCGGATGGGATGGTTCTTGTTCTACGAAGGTGTCGAGGGCGAGGATTGGGCCGCTGCGTTTCCTGTAATTAATTGTAGGCACGCAGTATTTTTTGCCGCAAGGAAAATAGATAATCACCAATAATCACGCGACTTTTGGGATGTTTTTTGTTGTGTCAAACAGACAGCACGACCGTGCTATTTGTGGAAAAGATATTGAACTTAGACGTTTGTCGTATCAGTTCCACCAGTGCGAGGTGGTGCCGGCTTCCGGCAGGCGAGCCTGGCGGGCGGCGTGGACGATGCCCGCGTCGACGGCTGCGTCAGCGGTGTAGATGCGCGAGCTGCCGGTGAGATAGCCGCGGATGTCGTGGGGAGATCGGGCGCCGCGCGTGGCTTCCTCGAAGATGCTGGCGTAGCGCTCGGCGTCGAAGTCCAGGCAGTCGCGCCATTCCGAGATGCGGGCGTGGTCCGCCGCCACCAGGTTGCCGAAGCCCCAGTGCAGCGGGTGGATCAGGAAGCGGGTGCCGGGACAGGCGTAGCGCTTGTGGCCGGCCAGGAAGATCGCGACCCCGACCGATTCGACGCTGCCGACGTTCCAGGTGGTGAGAGGCAGGGGTAAGGACTTGAGGAAGAAATACAGGGCGAAGCCGGCCGTCATGTTGCCGCCTTCGGTCGACATGTGCAGTTCGATCTCGCTGGCGCCGCTCTGCAGCGCCTGCAGGCACAGGTTACGGATCGTGCAGGCCGACGTGGCGTTGATCGGGCCGATGAAATGGACGACGTGCAAACTCATGCGTGCTTTCTCCCTCCAGTCGGTTCAAGCATAGCAAGTTTTGCGATAGCGGCTTGTTCAGCTGCCCCGGTAGGTCGAATAGGACCAGGGCGTCACCACCAGCGGCACGTGGTAGTTCTGGTGCGGATCGGCCACGCCGAAGGCGATCGTGACGCGATCGATGAAGCGCGGGGAGGGAAGCGCGACGCCCTGGGCCGCGAAATAATCGCCGGCCGCGAACACCAGTTCGTACTGGCCGGCCTTTAATTGCTCTCCCTCCAGCAGGGGCGCATTGCAGCGGCCGTCGTTGTTGGTCGCGTCCTGTTTGATCAGGCTGCGCTGGCCGCCCTCGACCAAATACAGTTCCACCTTGACGCCGGCGCCCGGCTTGCCGTGGGCAGTGTCGAGGACGTGGGTGCTGAGTTTTCCCATGGCTTTTCCTATATCCCGTACATGAATTCGTTTATGCGGACGATGATATACCTTTGTGCTTCTTGCAATATAAGATGCCGGTTATATCGTTCATCCTGCGAGCACCCATGAGCACCTACGACAACTATCCGCGCGACCTGGTCGGCTACGGCCGTACGCCTCCCCATCCGCAGTGGCCCGGCCAGGCCCGCGTCGCCCTACAGTTCGTGCTCAACTACGAGGAGGGCGGCGAGAACAATGTGCTGCACGGCGATCCGAATTCGGAGACTTTTCTCTCCGAAATCATAGGGGCGCAAGCTTTCCCGATGCGCCACATGAGCATGGAATCGCTCTACGAATACGGGTCGCGCGCCGGCCTGTGGCGGGTATTGCGGATTTTCGAGGAGCGCAAGCTGCCGCTGACGATCTTCGGGGTCGCAATGGCACTCAAACGGCATCCGGAGGCGGTCGCCGCTTTCCGCGAGCTGGGCCACGAGATCGCCTGCCACGGCCTGCGCTGGATCTCCTACCAGAACGTCGACGAAGCCACCGAGCGCGCGCACATGAAGGAAGCGGTCGACATCATCCGCGGCCTGACCGGCGAGGCGCCGCTGGGCTGGTACACCGGCCGCGATTCGCCCAACACCCGGCGCCTGGTGGCGGAGCACGGCGGCTTCGTCTACGACGCCGACCATTACGGCGACGATTTGCCGTTCTGGACCGAGGTGTCCTTTACCGATGCAAATGGCGCGCATGCGGTGCGTCCGCATCTGGTGGTGCCCTACACGCTGGACACCAACGACATGCGCTTCGCCACCATGCAGGGCTTTAATTCCGGCACCCAGTTCTTCGATTACCTGAAGGACGCCTTCGACGTGCTCTACGCGGAAGGCGATCCGAACGGCCTGAACCAGCCGAAGATGCTATCGATCGGGCTGCATTGCAGACTGGTGGGCCGGCCGGCGAGGGCGGCTGCGCTGGCGCGTTTTCTGGATTACGTGCAGACGCATCAGCATGTGTGGATTACGAGGCGGATTGATATTGCGAGGCACTGGGAATCGGTACATCCGTTTGTAAAATGAACCACGGCACGCTACGCTGAAACGTCGTTCCCGGCACTGCCGGAAACGACTCCCCGCGAAGGCGGGGATCCAAGTTTGTTGAGCTGACGTGACGCATGCAGAACTTGGACGCCCCGCCTCCGCGGGGGCGACGATGCCAATGCTAACGGTAATATTTGATTTTGCTGATATTCAAAATCATCAGTGGCTTATAGCTAGCTCCCCCTCCGGTGTTAATCTCGCAAGCTGGGTTAAATCCGAGGCAACAATGTCAACACCGATCCGATTCTTTTACCGCGGGGCCGTTCAGGAAGTCAGCAACGTCTCCCCCACGCAGACCGTCCTGCAGCATCTGCGGGAAGACCTGCATTGCACCGGCACCAAGGAAGGCTGTGCCGAGGGCGACTGCGGCGCCTGCACCGTGGTGATCGGATCGCTGGAAAATGGCCAGCTGGAGATGAAGGCGGTCAATGCCTGCATCCAGTTCACGCCGACCCTGGACGGCAAGGCCCTGTTCACCGTCGAAGACTTGGCGCAGGGCAGCCGGCTCCACCCGGTGCAGCAGGCGCTGGTCGAATGCCATGGCTCGCAGTGCGGCTTCTGCACGCCGGGCTTCGCGATGTCCTTGTGGGGCATGTATCTCAAAAACGAGGGCGGAAGCTGCCCTTCGCGCCGCGAAATCGACGATACCCTGTCCGGCAACCTGTGCCGCTGCACCGGCTACCGTCCGATCATCGATGCGGCGCGCCGCATGACCGAACTGCCGCGCGTGGACTTCGACCGCGAAGCGCTGGCCGGTATCCTGCGCGGCCTGCAGCGCGAAGCCGGCGCCATCTACAGCGCGCATGGGCAGACCTTCCATGCCCCGCGCAGCGTCGACGAACTGGTCGCGGCGCGCGCCGCCCATCCGCAAGCCGTGCTGCTGGCCGGGTCGACCGACGTCGGCCTGTGGGTCACCAAGCAGATGCGCGAGCTGAACGACATCATCTACCTCGGCCACGTCGAGGAACTGAAAACCGTGCGCGAACAGGACGGCTTGCTGGAGATTGGCGCCGGCGTCTCCCTGAACGATGCCTATGCGGCGATCTGTGCGCGCTATCCAGAACTCGCCGAGCTGTGGCAGCGCTTCGCGTCGCTGCCGATCCGGAATGCCGGCACCCTGGGCGGCAACGTCGCCAATGGGTCGCCGATCGGCGATTCGATGCCCTGGCTGATCGCGCTGGGCGCCGCCATCGTGCTGCGCGGGCCGCACGGCGAACGCGCACTGGCGCTCGAAGACTTCTATCTCGGCTACCAGCAGAAAGACCTGCAGCCGGGCGAATTCGTGCAGGCGCTGCGGATTCCGCTGCCGCGCGCGGGCGTGGTGTTCCGTACCTATAAACTGGCGAAGCGCTTCGACCAGGACATCTCGGCCGTTTGCGCCGCGTTTGCCCTGGAACTCGACGGCGGCATCGTCAAGCAGGCCCGCATTGCCTTCGGCGGCATGGCCGCGACCCCGAAACGCGCCGCACTGGCCGAAGCCGCGCTGCAGGGCCGCGCCTGGGACGAATCGGCGATGAAGGACGCGATGGCGGCGCTGGCGCAGGACTACGCGCCGCTGACCGACATGCGCGCCTCGAACACCTACCGCATGCAGGGCGCGCAGAACCTGCTGCGCCGGTTCTGGTTGGAGACGCGGGTCGAGAACCCGCTGCCGGCCGAAGCCGTGAACGTATTTGCACCACTGAGCGCATCACTGAGCGTGTAAGGAGCCCGACCATGAACGATATGAGCGCACCGGAACTGAAGACGGCGGCGTGGACCGCGGTCGGCGTCTCGAAGGCCCACGAATCGGCGCGGCTGCACGTGCTCGGCCAGGCCGACTACACCGACGACATCGCCGAGGTCCGCGGTACCCTGCACGCGGCCCTGGGCTTATCAAACAAGGCGCATGCGAACATCGTGGCGATCGACCTGGATGCCGTCCGCGCCAGCCGCGGCGTGGCCGCGGTCTACACGGTCAGGGACATCCCCGGCACCAACGATTGCGGTCCCATCATCCACGACGATCCGATCCTGGCCGACGGCCTGGTCCAGTACGTCGGCCAGCCGATCTTCATCGTGGTCGCGGACAGCCACGACAACGCGCGCCGCGCCGCAAAGAAGGGCGTGGTGACGTATGACGAGCTGCCGGCGATCCTGACGCCGCAGGCCGCACGCGCCGCGCAGAGCTACGTGCTGCCGCCGATGCACCTGGCGCGCGGCGACGTCCAATCCGCCTTCGAGCGCGCACCGCACACCGTCAAGGGCGAGTTGTACGTGGGCGGCCAGGAACAGTTCTACCTCGAAGGCCAGATCGCCTACGCCATCCCGCAGGAAAACGACGGCATGCTGGTGCAGTGCTCGACCCAGCACCCGAGCGAGATGCAGCACGTGGTCGCGCACGCGCTGGGCCTGCATTCGCACCACGTGGTCGTGGAATGCCGGCGCATGGGCGGCGGCTTCGGCGGCAAGGAATCGCAGTCCGCGCTGTGGGCGGCGGCGGCAGCCATCTCCGCCAAACTGACGGGCCGCGCCGTGAAGCTGCGCGCCGACCGCGACGACGACATGCTGGTCACCGGCAAGCGCCACTGCTTCCACTACGAATACGAAGTCGGCTACGACGATGCCGGCCGCATCGTCGCGGCGAAGGTCGACATGGTCTCGCGCGCCGGCTATTCGGCCGACCTGTCCGGCCCGGTAGCCACGCGCGCCGTCTGCCACTTCGATAACACCTATTACCTGTCGGACGTCGACATCCGCGCCGCCTGCGGCAAGACGAATACGCAGTCGAACACCGCCTTCCGCGGCTTCGGCGGTCCGCAGGGCGCGATCGCGATGGAGTACGTGCTCGACGAGATCGCGCGCAATCTCGGCCGCGATGCACTCGACATCCGCAAGCTGAATTTCTACGGCAAGCTTGAGAATAACGTCACGCCCTACGGCCAGGTCATCGTCGACAACGTGATCCATGAGCTGGTCGATGAGCTGGAAGGCAGCAGCGAATACCGCGCCCGCCGCGCAGCGATCGACGCATTCAACGCAGGCAGCCCGGTACTGAAGAAAGGCCTGGCGCTCACGCCGGTCAAGTTCGGCATCGCCTTCAACGTCACCCACCTGAACCAGGCGGGCGCGCTAGTGCACGTGTACGTGGACGGCTCCATCCTGGTCAACCACGGCGGCACCGAGATGGGGCAGGGCGTCAACACCAAGGTGATGCAGGTGGTCGCGCACGAACTGGGCGTGAACCTGGACCGCGTGCGCATCACCGCCACGAATACCAGCAAGGTCGCCAACACCTCGGCCACCGCGGCTTCCACCGGCGCGGACCTGAACGGCAAGGCGGCCCAGGACGCGGCGCGCCAGATCCGCGAGCGCCTGGCCGCCTTCGCGGTCAAGCAGTACGGCGGAGCCGAGCAGGACGTGCGCTTCGCGGCCGACACCGTGTTCGTCAACGGCCAGGAAATCCCCTTCGGAGAGCTGGTGGCGAAAGCCTACCTGGCGCGCACCCAGCTGTGGTCGGACGGCTACTACGCCACCCCGGGCCTGTCCTGGGATCCGAAGACCATGACCGGCCGTCCGTTCTCCTATTTCGCGTATGGCGCGGCAGTGGCCGAGGTGATCGTCGATACCCTCACCGGCGAGTGGAAACTGCTGCGCGCCGACGCGCTCTACGACGCCGGCAAGTCGCTGAATCCGGCGCTGGACATCGGCCAGGTCGAAGGCGCCTTCATCCAGGGCATGGGCTGGCTGACCACCGAGGAACTGTGGTGGAACGCCGGCGGCAAGCTGATGACCCACGCGCCGTCGACTTATAAAATCCCGGCGGTGTCGGACTGCCCGGAAGACTTCCGCGTGCGCCTGTTCGAGAACCGCAACGTCGAGGATTCGATCCACCGCTCGAAGGCCGTGGGCGAGCCGCCGCTGCTGCTGCCGTTCTCGGTGTTCTTCGCGATCCGCGACGCCATCTCCAGCGTTGGTCAGCACAAGGTCAATCCGCCGCTCAACGCGCCGGCGACCTGCGAAGCCATCCTGAATGCCGTCGCCGCCGTGGAAGCGGCTGCATCCGCGAGCGCCTGAGATGGAAGACTGGCTGCAAGCTGCGGCATCCGATGCCGGGCCTGAGGCTGCGCCAAAGGTGCTGGTCACCGTGGCCGCGGTCGAAGGCTCGGTGCCGCGCGAACCCGGCGCCCGCATGCTTGTCGACGCCACGCGCCAGTGGGGTACGGTCGGCGGCGGCCACCTGGAACTGCGCGGCGTCGAGACTGCGCGCGCGATGCTGGCCAGCGGCGAGACCCGCCGCCTGGAGCGCTTCCCGCTCGGCCCCAGCCTGGGCCAATGCTGCGGCGGCGTGGTGCAGCTGGCCTTCGAAGTGCTGGACCCTGCGCACGCGACGCTACTGGCGCAACGCACGAATGAAGACAGCTGGCGCCTGGTGGCGCTGGACGGCGCGTCCGACCTGACCCTGTTCGACGCCGGCGGCAAACACCTCCTCGGGGGCGAAGCGCCGGCCTTTACATGCGATCAAGGCACACATATCATGCGCGGGCCCGACGGCCGGCGCTGGCTGGTGGACAAGGTCGAAGCGCCGCACGAGCACCTGATGCTGTTCGGCGCCGGCCACGTGGGCGCCGCCATCGTGCGCGCCCTGGCCGAGCTGCCCTGCCGCGTGACCTGGGTCGATGAGCGCGAGGACCTGTTCCCCGCTCAGGTGCCGGCGAATGTGACGGTCGAAGCCACCGACACGCCGGAAGCGCTGGCGGAAGAGGCGGCGCCTGGCACCAGTTTTCTCGTCATGACACACAGCCACGCGCTCGACCAGCGCCTGGCCGAAGCGATCCTGAAACGTCCGGGCTTTGCAGCCGACTGGTTCGGACTGATCGGATCGAACACCAAACGCAAGCAGTTCGAGCACCGCCTGCGCGACCGCGGCATCGACGAGGCGCGCCTTGGTGCCATGGTCTGTCCGATTGGCATGCCCGGCATCGAGGGCAAGCAGCCCGCCGTGATTGCCGTCGCCGTGGCTGCGCAACTGCTGATGGTGTGGGAAGCCCGCACCGCTACCAAAGCTTCAACAGGAATCAACTGATATGTCCATGGACACCCGGAACCTGCAGGCCTACCGAGCGAGCCTGCTGCATTTTCACGCCGATCCGGCCTTTGCCGAGGATTCGCATGCATGGCATGCCGACGGCCTGCTGGTAATCGAGGATGGCCGCGTCAAGGCGGCCGGCGACTACGAACAGCTGGCGTCCACGCTGCCGGCCGGCGTCGAGGTCGTGGATTACCGCGGCAAGATCATCGTGCCCGGCTTCATCGACACGCATCTGCACTTCCCGCAGACCGACATGATCGCCTCGCCGGCGCCGGGTCTGCTGCCCTGGCTGGAGAACTTCACCTTCCCGACCGAGCGCCAGTTCAAGGATCCCGCGCATGGGCGCGCGACCGCCGACTTCTTCCTCGACGAGCTGCTGCGCAACGGCACCACCACGGCCCTGGTCTACTGCACCGTGCACAAGGAATCGGTGGACGCGCTGTTCGAGGCCAGCAGCGCGCGCAACCTGCGCATGGGCGGCGGCAAGGTGCTGATGGACCGCCACTGCCCGGACTTCCTGCAGGACACCGCCGACCTGCGCGAGAGCGAAGAGCTGATCCGGAAGTGGCATAACAAGGGTAGAAGCATGTATGCGATCACGCCGCGCTTCGCCCCGACCTCGACCGAGGCCCAGCTGGCGGCCACCGGCGAGCTGGCCAAGGCCTACCCGGACACCTTCATCCAGACCCACGTCTCGGAAAACCAGGACGAGTGCCGCTGGGTCGGTGAGCTGTTCCCGCAGCGCCGCAGCTACCTGGACGTGTACGACCACTACGGCCTGATGCGTGATCGCGCCATGTACGGCCACTGCATCTGGCTGGACGACGCCGACTTTGCGCGCATGGCCGAAACCGGCTCGGCGATCTCGCATTGCCCGACCTCCAACCTGTTCCTGGGCAGCGGCCTGTTCGACATCGCGCGCGCCGACAATGCCGGGGCGCTGGTCTCGCTGGGCACGGACGTGGGGGCAGGCACTTCCTTCTCGATGTTGCAAACCATGAATGAAGCGTATAAAGTTGCGCGACTGAAAGGCAGCTACCTCCCGGCCCTGCGCATGTTCTACCTCGCGACGCTGGGCGCCGCGCGCAGCATGCAGCTCGAGGGCATGATCGGGAATTTCGCTCCGGGTGTCGAAGCCGATTTCATCGTGCTCGACCCGAAGTCCACGCCGCTGCTGGCGCGCCGCACCGCGCACAGCAACACGCTCGAGGAAACCCTGTTTGCGCTGGCCCTGCTGGGCGACGACCGCGCCATCCGCGCCACCTACGCGGCCGGCCGGCTGGTCCATGAGCGGACGCTGTCCTGAGGTACTGTCACCTTTGTTCCGCCCTCGACCGAAAGCAACTATGCAGAAGACTCTCCTCGCCGCGTCCCTGAGCCTCGCCCTCGCCGCAACGTCCAGCCTGGCCAACGCCCGCCCGGCCGCGCAGAACGCCAACGAAGCCGCCACCGCCCGTCATTACGCGGCCCTCATCGCCGGCAGCGAGCCGAAGACGGCCGAGCTGACCATGTTCTTTACCCAGATGCCCAAGGGCGGCGACCTGCACCACCACTACTCGGGCGCGGTCTACGCCGAGACCTATGTCGACTTCCTCGACAAGCAGGGCTACTGCGTCAACAAGCAGACTTATAAAATCGAGACCGACAAGGCGGTGGTCGAGGCCGAGCGCGCGAAGCAGCCGAAGGAGCGCAACTGCCTGGGCACCGCGGACGTCTACGCCGACGACTTCACCTACCGCGAGCTGCTGCAGCGCTGGTCGAGCAAGGATTTCAATAACCACGGCGCGCTGCAGGCGCCGCCGGACCGCCAGTTCTTCCAGACCTTCGGCTACTTCGGCCCGGTCTCGAACGCCAACTTCCACGAAGGCCTGGTCGAGATCAAGGAACGCGCCATCCGCGAGAACGTGGCTTACATCGAGACCATGTTCAAGATGTCGCCCTTCGTCGTCAACAAGGACTTCGACGCCCAGGCCTGGAAGAACGCCCAGGACGACAAGGCCTTCGAAGCCCAGATGCGCGCCTGGATGGGCCAGCTGGACGCGGACCAGAAATTCAATCAGTCGATCGCGGACTTCACGGCCAAGATCGACGAAGCCGCCGCCGGCATCGACGACGAGCGCTTCACCATGCGCTACCAGACCTATGTGCTGCGCCTGCTGAATCCGTCGCAGGTGTTTTCCTCGATGCTGGCCGGCTTCAAGGCGGCAAAGAAGGACAGCAAGATCGTGGGCGTCAACATCGTCGGCCAGGAAAGCCAGATGGTCTCGATGCGCGACTACACGCTGCACATGAAGATGTTCCGCTTCCTGAAGTCGGTCTACCCGGACGTCAAGGTCGCGCTGCACGCCGGCGAACTGGCGCTGGGCGACGTGCCGCCGGAAGAACTGCAGTACCACATCGACCAGGCCCTGAACCTGGCCGGCGCCGACCGCATCGGCCACGGCATCGACCTGGCCCACGAGACCAACATCGTGGCCATCATGCAGCGCATGCGCGAGAAGGATGTGCCGGTCGAGATCAACCTGACCTCGAACGCCTTCATCAACGGCGTGAAAGGGGAGAACCACCCGGTCACCCTGTACCGTAAGTACGGCGTGCCCTACGTGATTTCGACCGACGACGCTGGCGTGACCCGGCATAACCTGGCCAACGAATACGTGCTGTTCGCCAGCCGCTACAAGCCGGGCTACGCGGAACTTAAAAAGGCTTCGTATGACAGCATCCGTTATTCCTTCCTGGACGCCGCCGGCAAGGCGCGTTTGAAGAAGCAGCTGGACGAACGTTTCGCCAAATTCGAGGCCGGGATTGCGGGCCTGGACAAGGCTGCCGTCAAGCGCTGATCACATGTTTTACCGCCGTTCCCGCGCCGCCGGGAACGGCGTCATCCCCGCCGCAACCCCACCAAAAAAGCATATGTTTATGCTATCTCTGTGGTCAATCAGCTACAAATCCCACGGATTCTAGAAGCCTTTGCCCAAAAAACAAGCGAAACGATTTTTCTACAGAATGCCTCCCTTATAATCCCGCCGTGCGCTTTCCCTGGGGAAAGTCACCGAATTCGCGGATTTCTGCCGGTTTTTTCAGCAACTTATTTGCGCAAGCTATAAATTTCTAAGAGAAAACGTATTTGTCAGTGTTTCCGGCTTCATGCATATTGGTCTTTTATTAACCAATCTCAAGACGAAGCTGGCAACTTCAGACTGTAACAGTCTGGAAATAATTGACCGCTAGAATCGCGTGCGCTGCTTTTGCGCTTGATGGACAGAATGGACAGACGACGGCGATGAGCGGTCGGTCTTTAGGGTTGCAGTACTGTGAGAGAGGGAACGACGTTCCCTTATATAAATATTAGTCTTTTTGGGGTTAATCCAATGATCTATCAAAAACGGATCCAGCTGACCAAGCTGGCGCTGGCTCTGTCGATCGCTCTGGCTGGCGCACCGGCGCTCGCGCAGAATACGACTTCGGCTGTTGGCGGTCGCATCACGAGCCCGGACGGCGCACCTGCCGCCGGCGCCTCGGTGCAAATCATCCACACCGAATCGGGTTCGGTCAGCACCGTCACCACCGACGCGCAAGGCCGTTACGTTGCACGCGGCCTGCGTACCGGCGGTCCGTACACGATCATTATCACGAAGAACGGCGTCACCGAGAAACGCGAAGGCATCTACCTGGAGCTGGCCGAGACCGCTGCAGTGGACGCCACCATCGGCGCACCGATGCAGACCGTGACCGTTGCCGGCAACCGCGCGCGCGCCGACATCTTCAACCGCTCGAACATGGGCGCCGGCACCTCGATCAGCAACGCCGAGCTGCAGACCCAGGCGTCGATCAACCGCAGCCTGCAGGACTTCGCACGTGCCGACCCCCGCGTGTCGCAGACCGACAAGGAACGCGGCGAGATGTCCGTCGCAGGCCAGAACTCGCGCTTCAACTCGATGACCGTCGACGGCGTCGCCATCAACGACACCTTCGGCTTGGAAGCCAGCGGCACCCCGACCGCGCGCCAGCCGATCTCGATCGAGGCGATCCAGTCCGTGCAGGTCAACGTCGCCAACTACGACGTGACCCAGAAGGGCTACACCGGCGGTAACATCAACGCGGTTACCAAGTCCGGCACCAACAACTGGAAGGGCGGCGTCTACTACGTCTACCGCGACGACAACCTGGTCGGCAAGCGCTACAACATCTCCGCCGATACCTACAGCGAAGCGCCGGCCTTTACCGAAACCACCAAGGGCGTCTGGGCCAGCGGCCCGATCGTCGAGGACAAGCTGTTCTTCTACGCCCTGAGCGAAGAAACCAGCTCGAGCCGCGCAGCACCGGACTTCGGCTACATCGGTTCGGGCACCGGCAGCACCGTCGGCCTCACCCGCAGCGAAATCGACCGCGTCCGCGATACCGCCAAGAGCGTCTATGGCATCGACCTCGGCAACACCGTGTCGGGCGGCAGCGAGCTGAGCTCGCGCGAGCAGATGTTCAAGGTCGACTGGAACATCAGCGACAACCACCGCGCCAACCTGCGTATCCAGCGTACTTCGCAGTCGGAGCCGCAGTACCCGAGCTTCTCGGCAACCGGCATCTCGCTGAACTCGTACCTGTACAACCAGCAGAAGAAGATCCAGACCTACGTCGCGCAAGTCTTCTCGGACTGGACCCCGACCTTCTCCACCGAGTTCAAGGCCTCCAAGCGTGACTACGACTCGGTACCGAAGAACAATGCGCGCCTGCCGAGCCTGGGCTTCCAGTTCAGCGGTCCGCTGCCGTCGGATGCCCCGGCCGGCACCGGCACCGGCAACCGCTTCCTGAACGCCGGTACCGAAGTCTCGCGCCAGCAGAACGTACTGGGCACCCGCACCGCCGACTACTACGGCGGCGCGAACTGGACCCTTGGCGACCACGAGATCAAGTTCGGCGCCGACTACCAGAAGAACAAGATCTACAACGCGTTCCTGCAGAACGTGTACGGTAGCTACACCTTCGCCTGCGACAACAACTTCACCTACTCGTTCGGTTCGATCAACTGCGGCACCGCCTCGCTGGCCCAGATCGAAAACGCCGTGCTGGAGAACTTCCGCCGCGGCCGTCCGACCTCGTACACCCTGCAGTCCGCTGCAGCAGGCTTTACCCTGAACGACGCGGTCGCCCAGTTCTCGATGGAGAACACCGGCCTGTTCCTGCAGGACACCTGGACCGTCAACCGCAACCTGACCATCAACTTCGGCGTGCGCGTCGACGAAGTCGGTCTGGACAAGCGTCCGCCGGCAAACGCCGCCGTGGCCGCAGCAACCGTCGCCGGTGTCAACGGCGGCCGCCAGACCGGTGGTTTCGGCCGTGACAACACCGTCACCCCGGACGGCACCCGCCTGTTCCAGCCGCGCTTCGGCTTCAACTACCGCTTCAACACCCAGCGCATGATGCAGGTGCGCGGCGGCGCCGGCCTGTTCCAGGGCCAGGCAATGAGCGTGTGGCTGGCCAACCCGTACCAGAACGCCGGTATCGCCACCCGTACCGTGACCTGCTCGGGTTCGGCCGCAAGCCGCTGCCCGAGCGTGGACGGCACCTTCAGCCCGAACGTGGACGCACAGAAGGCCGTGACCGGCTCGACCCCGACCGCCAACGTCGACCTGCTGGATCCGGGTCTGCGCCAGCCGTCGACCTGGAAAGCCAACCTGGCGTTCGAAACCGAACTGCCGTGGTACGGCATGGTCGCAGGCGTCGAGGCTCTGTACCTGAAAGTCAAGGACGGCCTGACCTACCAGAACCTGAACCTGGGCAAGCCGGGCGCCATCGGCACCGATGGCCGCGAACTGTACTACGGCGCGACCGGCGGCCTGCTGGCTCGCTGCTGGAACGTGGGTAACAACTCGGTCAGCACCGCGTCCGGTTGCACCAACAGCAACAGGGCACAGAGCAACGCGTCCTTCGGCAACGTCCTGCTGGCCACCAGCACCGACAAGGGCGAAAGCCGTGTCGAAACCGTCTCGCTGAAGTACCCGATGACCAAGGGCTTCGGCTTCACCGTGTCGGCGACCCACACCTACGCGACCGAAGTGTCGAACCTGACCTCGTCGACCTCGAGCTCGAACTACGGCGCGCGCGCCTCGTTCAACCCGAACGAAGACGTAGCAGCCAACTCGGCTTACCTGGTGAAGAACCGTATCAACGGCAACATCAGCTTCGAGAAGGCCTTCCTGGCCGGCCTGAAGACCCGCTTCGGCCTGTTCTACGAAGGCCGTACCGGCAAGCCGTACAGCTGGACCTACAAGAACGACATGAACGGCGACGGCACCAACAACAACGACCTGATGTACATCCCGAAGGCGTTCGGTTCGGGTGAGGTCGTGTTTGCCGGCGATACCGCCACCAGCCACGCCAACGAGCAGCGCTTCTGGGACGTCGTCAACGCCAACAAGGCGCTGAAGAACGCCGCCGGTGGCGTCGTGGGCCGCTACAGCGACTTCTCGCCGTGGACCAACAGCTTCGACATGAAGATCAGCCAGGAGATCCCGGGCCTGTTCGCACGCAACAAGGGCCGTATCGATTTCGACATCTTCAACGTCGGCAACCTGCTGAACAAGAAGTGGGGTCATATCAACGAGATCCCGTTCGCGTCGCAGGGTGGCCAGAGCCGCGGCTTCGTCGACTACGCCGGCCTGGATACGCAGGGCCGCTATGTCTACGCCGTGCGCAGCACCGTGGACAACTACAACATCCGCCAGAACAAAGGCGAATCGCAGTGGGCAGCCCAGCTGACCCTGCACTACGATTTCTAATCTCCTGAATTCGTAGACTTTGGATCGAAACGGCCGGTGGCGACACCGGCCGTTTTTTCGTTTGTAAAGACCCGCGGCGGCTGGATTACATGCAATAATTCCCGGCTTGGTATGTGTCGCAACAAGATAAGGTGTCCCACTTCATGACCGTTTCCCGTCCCGTCCGCGCCGGCCTCACCGTGCTGGCGTCGGGCCTGGTGCTGGCGGGTTGCGCGAGCGCGCCAGCCAGCGCACCGCGTGGCCCCGTCGAACTCAATCTCGTCGCCCTCAACGACTTCCACGGCAACCTCGAGCCGAGCAAGTACACGTATGCGCCGGCCGCCAGCCAGCAGAAAGTGACCATCCAGGCCGGCGGCATCGACGTGCTGAAAGGCGCGCTGGATGCCTTCCGCAAGGAAGACAAGGACCTGCTGTTCGTCGCCGCCGGTGACCTGATCGGCGCCAGCCCGGCGATGTCCTCGATGTTCGCGGACGAGCCCAGCATCGAAGCCATGAACCGCATGGGACTGGTGGCCAGCTCGCTCGGCAACCACGAGTTCGACCAGGGCAGCAAGGAACTGCTGCGCCAGCAGCACGGCGGCTGCGATTCGCCGCGCCCGACCAAGGCCTGCCAGATGTCGAAGGACTTCCGCGGCGCCGGCTTCAGCTACCTGGCCGCGAACGTGGTCGACGCGCAGAGCGGCAAGAACCTGGTGCCGGGCTGGCGCATCGTCGACGTCAAGGGCGTCAAGGTCGGCCTGGTCGGCGCGGTCCTGAAGGACACGCCTTCGGTGGCGGTGGCCTCGGCCATCAAGGGCCTGTCCTTCCTCGACGAAGCCGAATCGATCAACAAGGTCATCCCCGCCATGCGCGCGCAGGGTGCGCAAGTGTTCGTGGTCCTGATCCACGAAGGCGGCCACACCGGCGAGCCCTTCGACAAGACCTACTGCGACGGCCTGCAGGGACCGATCGTCGGCATCGTGAAAAAGCTCGACCCGGCGATTCGCCTGGTCATCACCGGCCACTCGCACAAGGGTTACCTGTGCAAGGTCGACGGCCGCGTCGTGACCCAGGCCGACTACGCCGGCCACGTGCTCTCGCGGATCAAGATGACGGTGGACGGCGCCAGCGGCCGCGTCGACGACATCCAGGTGCGCAACGTGGTGATGGCGCCGGATGCATTCACGCCCGACGCGCAACTGAAAGCCTACCTGGCCGACGTGCGTGCGCGCAGCACCGCCGAACTGGCCAAGCCGGTGGCGCGCATCGCCGCACCGAATCTGGCGCGCAAGGAAAGCGATTCCGGCGAATCGCCGCTGGGCGACGTGATCGCCGACGCCGTGGTGGCCGCGACCCGCGACCAGGGCGTGCAGCTCGGCTTCATGAACCCGGGCGGCATCCGCAAGGACCTGGAAACGGGCGAGGGCGGGGTGGTCAGCTTCGGCCAGGCCCAGGCCGTGCTCCCCTTCGGTAACACCCTGGTGGTGCTGGACATCACCGGCGCCCAGTTGCGCGCGATGCTCGAGCAGCAGTGGGACCGTCCGGGGAACAGCCAGTACATGCTGCAGGTCTCGCGCGGTCTGGCGTATGCCTGGGACAGCACCCGTCCGGTCGGCCAGCGCCTGGTGCCGGGCAGCCTGAAGGTGGACGGCAAGCCGGTCGACGAAAATAAAACCTACCGCATCGTGGCCAACAACTTCCTGGCCGAAGGCGGCGACAACTTCCCGGCCCTGGCCCAGGGCGTCAACCGCCGCGACCTCGGCATGCGCGACCTCGATGCCCTGATCGCCTACCTGAAGCAGAACCCGGATACCGGCGCGACCTCGCTGGCCGCGCCCCAGCCCCGCATCAACAAAGTGCGCTAACCCTGTAGATCAAACGCATCAAGGAACGAACATGAAAAAACTCGCTTGTGTACTCGCGCTGGCAGGCGCTTTCGCCACGACCGACGCACTCGCCTGGGGCAAGGACGGCCACAGCGCGGTCGGCGCCATTGCGGACAAGCTGATCAAGGGCAGCAAGGCCGAACAGCAGGTCAAGGCCATCCTGAATCCGGGCGAAACCCTCGAGTCGATCTCCAGCTGGCCGGACTGCGTGAAGGGCACCTATTGCGGCCCGCAGAGCCCGGACATGGTCGAGTACGTGAACGCGAATCCGAAGCACAGCGAGTACCATTACACCGACGTGCCCTTCCAGCTGGACCACTACCATGACGGCGCCGCCGGCACCGCCGACGACGACATCGTGCAGACCCTGAAGCAGGCGATCGCCGTCCTGCAGGGCAAGGACACCCCGGCCACCAACCCGCACAAGTTCACCAAGCGCCAGGCGCTGATCCTGATCACCCACATGACCGGCGACATCCACCAGCCGCTGCACGTGGGCGCGGCCTTCGTGAACAAGGACGGCAAGTTCGTGGTCCCGAAGACCAAGGCCGAGATCGACGAAACCGCGATCTTCGATTCGCGCGGCGGCAACAACCTGATCATGGACGACGAGAAGCTGAGCGGTCTGGTCGCCAGGCTGTCCGACGTCATCCCGGCGGAAGAGGCGAAGGAACCGAAGCCGGTCAAGGAAGGCAAGCCGCAGGCGCTGACCAAGCCTTTCCACTCCTACTGGGACAGCACCACGGTCAACTACGCTTTCCGTCGCATCCAGACCAAGACCCCGGAAAAGTTCGCGCAGGCCGCGATCGACGGCAAGCCGGCGATTGCATCGGCCACCGGCGACCTGGCCACCTGGCCTTACCAGTGGGCGGACGATGCGCTGGCGGTGTCGAAGAAGGCTTTCGACGGCGTCACCGTCGGCAAGATCACGCCGCAGACCAGCAAGAAGGGCGATACCTATTACACCTGGAGCCTGGAAGTGCCGCAGAACTACCCGGTGCCGAGCTCGCAGATCGCCAAGGAACAGCTGATCAAGGGTGGCTATCACCTGGCGCAGCTGCTGCAGGCGATTTACCAGTAATCGGCTGCGTGGGCACGGGGGTGCCACCCTACACGGTATCGATAAGTAGGGTGGGCTCTCCGAGCCCACGCGAACGCTGCAAGAACCGTCGCGTACTGCAAGGTGTGCGGCGGTTTTTTTCGTCCGCAGCCATTAGAATGTCGCCAACCTTCATCTTTCGACATTTCCATGCGCACACCTGTCATCCTGGCCCTCGCGGCCGCTTCCTTCCTGCCCGGCCTTGCCGCTGCCCAGTCCGAGCCCACCGAACGTGTCGAACCCGTCGAGCGCAATTTGCCCCTGTGGGAAGCCGGAATCGGCGCCGCCGGATTCAGCACCCCGGCCTATCCGGGTTCATCGGACCGCTCCAACCGCGGCCTGGTGCTGCCTTTCCTGATTTACCGAGGCAAGGTCTTCCGCGCCGATCAGAACGGCGTCGGCGCGCGCTTGCTCAACACCGACAAGGTCGAATTCGACATCGGCTTTTCCGGCTCCCTGCCGGCGCATTCGGATGATGTGGAAGCGCGCCGCGGCATGCCGGACCTCGGCACGCTGCTGGAATTCGGACCGCGCGTGAAATACAAGTTTGCCGACCTGGGCGAGCAGGGGAGGCTGCGCTTCGACCTGCCGCTGCGCGCCGTGATCGAGGCACGCGGCGGCCTGCGCCGCCAGGGCTGGACGATGGAGCCACGCGTGATATGGGAAAAGCGCGGCGAAGGCGCGCGCTGGACCATGGAAGCCCAGCTCGGCGCGGTGTTCGGCGACCGCCGCGTGAACCGCTATTTCTACGAAGTGGAATCGCAGTATGCGACGGCGGACCGTCCGGCCTATCATGCGGACGCCGGCCTGATGTTGGTGCGGACCGGCGTCGGCGGCACGCTGCGCCTCAACCCGGACCTGCGCCTGTTCACGGCACTGCGTTACGAGGTGTATTCGGGCGCGGCCAACAAGGACAGTCCGCTGATGCGCAAGTCGAGCGGCACCTCGGCCTTCGTAGGACTGGTCTGGACCTTCGCACGCTCCGCCCAGGGAGCGCGCGGCGCGGAGTAAGCGGCTTCGAGTAAGCGCCTGCTACAGCGGCAGAGTGACGCGCAAACAGGCGCCCGGGCCGCCCGGGAGGCATAGCGCGTCACCGCCATGGCGGCGCGCGATCTGGCGCACCAGGGCCAGGCCCAGTCCAACGCCGCCCGCCGCTTCGCTGGCGCCGGCAATACGGTAAAACGGCTCGAAGATCCGTTCGCGTTCCGGCTCGGGAATACCCGGGCCGCCGTCGCAGACGTCGAGGCAGAGCGCATCGCCTGTCCCGGCAAGCCGCACCGTGATCTGGCTGCCTGCGCCGTAGCGCACCGCATTCTCCAGCAGGTTGCGCACCATCCTGCGCAGCAGTTTCGGTTCGCCCGTTATCGTCAGCGCCTGTGTCTCGAGGCTGGCGTTCACGCGCGCGCATTCCTCGGCCACGATCGCGGCAAGGTCGAGCTCTTCGAGGACGCGTGCAGCCGGGCTGGCCACGTCAAGGCGGCTGGCGAGCAGCACTTCGTCGATCAGCTGGTCGAGCTCCGCGACGTTGCGGCGCAGTTCGATGCCGATGGCCGGCGGCGCGTGCTCGGCCATCAATTCGGCCGCCATGCGGATGCGTGCGAGCGGCGAACGCAGTTCGTGCGAGGCGTTGGCCAATAGGGACTTCTGCGCCGCGACCAGGGTTTCGATGCGCGCGGCCGCTTCGTTGAAGCTGGCGGCGAGACGCGCGATTTCGTCGCCGCCCTCGACCGGAACGCGGGTCGCGAACTGACCGTCTCCCCATGCCTGGACACTGTCCTGCAGCCGTTCCAGACGCCGGGTCAGCCGCCGCACCACGGGGTAGGCGCCGATCGCCACCACGGCGGCAATCAGGGCCAGCATCACGACCAGGCCCGGCAGGTGAGGGCCGCGGCCGACGACAGCGAGGCCGGCGCGCGCCGGCTCGAAGCGCAGGTGCGCCAGGCCGAACAGGATGGCCGCACTCGCCAGGCTGGCCAGCAAGGCAAGGTAGACGCGCACATACAGGCGCCGTGCGGCAGGAATACGCGGCAAGGCTTCAGGCATCCTGCACCCGGGCGAACACGTAGCCGGCGCCGCGCACGGTCACGATGCGGCGCGGCTGCTTCACGTCATCCTCGATGGCCGCCCGCAGGCGGCCGATGTGCACATCGATCGAACGGTCGAAGGTATCGGGCATCTCGCCCTTGACGGCATCCATGAGCTGCTCGCGCGACAGCACGCGGCCGGCCCGTTCGGCCATGGCGAGCAGCAGGTCGAACTGGTAGGCAGTCAGGGTGCGCGGCTCGCCATCGAGGCGCACGGCACGTGCCCCCGGATCGATCTCGAGGCGGCCGAAGCGCAGCACCTGTCTGGCTTCGTCCGCCAGCGGCGGACGGCGCAGCACCGCGCGCAGGCGCGCCAGCAATTCGCGCGGCTCGAAGGGTTTGGGCAGGTAGTCGTCGGCGCCGATCTCGAGACCGACCACGCGGTCGAAGGGATCGCCCTTCGCGGTCAGCATCACGACCGGCACCGCGCGCAAGGGTGCGGTGAGCGCGCGGATCGTGCGGCACAGGTCCAGGCCATCGGCGTCCGGCAGCATCAGGTCCAGCAGCACCAGCGCGAAAGCCGGGCCGGCGTGGCCCGCTTCGCCCTGCTGCAGCATGGCCAGGCCGGCCTGCGCCGTCGCGGCGTGCCGGACCGCGAAACCATGCGGCGCGAGGTAAGCGGCGACCATGCCGGCCAGCCGCTCGTCGTCTTCGATCATCAGGACATGATGGAGCATGCGGGCATCATACCTTAATGCATGGGCATGCCGACATGGCCGCCGCACCTGGTCCTTTGCTCGGGCGTGAGCTGCTCGGCGGCGTCTTCGGCGGCTGCCAGCAGGCGGCGGCTCATGAGGTCCACTTGATGTATCTGCCCGGCGCGCCACTGTTCGAGCGCCACGCGGTCGACCACGGGCGCCATCAGCAGCGCGGGTCCGCGTGCGTGCTCCTCGCGGAACTGCGTGTGCACTGCGCGCAGGTCGTCCACGGCGCCGTCGGCGATGGCCTCGAGCCGCGCCTTCTGGTCGGCGCTCGCGTCCGGGGCGCATTGTTCGATCATCTTGCCGATGTGCGCCTTCAGCATCGCAGGGCTCATCGGCGTGCGGTCGCCATGGCCGTGCAGGGACGGCAGTCCATTGGCATAAGCGGCGCAGGCCGCACCGATTGCCACGGCCATGGCGGCTGCCATGGCGATGGCCCGGCGGCGTTTGGCGTGCGGCACGGCGCCGGTGTCGGATGCGTTGGTGTTGTCGGGGGTATTCATCGGTAGCCCTTCGTCTGAGTGGATGGTGTATCCACTGTAGGGCTACCGCTTTGCCGGCTTGTGTGTGCCGGGTAAAGATTTGTAAAGCTTAGCGCGACTTGACGAAGGGCTTGCCGATGGCTTTCGGCGCCACCGATTTCGCCATCAGGCCAGCCAGCACGACCACCGTGACGACGTAAGGGATCATCTGGATCAGCGAGCCCGGGATGCGGCCGACCACCGGCAGGTCGACGCCTTCGAGCTGAATCTGGATCGCGCCGAACAGGCCGAACATCAGGCAGCCCAGAACGGTGTACACCGGACGCCAGTTGCCGAACACCAGGGCGGTCAGCGCCAGGTAGCCGGCGCCGGCCGACATGTCGCGCAGGAAGAAGCCGCTCTGGACGATCGCCAGGTAGGCGCCCGAGAACGAGCACAGCACGCCGGCCACGAACATGGCCAGGTAGCGGGTGCGCTCGACCGAGACGCCGGCGGCATCGGCCGCGTGCGGGTTCTCGCCGCAGGCGCGCAGGCGCAGGCCGAAGCGGCTGTGGTAGATCACCCAGTGCACGATCGGCACCAGCAGGAACGCCAGGTAGACCAGGATCGACTGGCCGCCGATCACGTGGCCGTACAGCCAGCCGATCACCGGGATGTTGTCCATGGCCGCGGTGCCGGGGAAGACCACGTCGGTCAGGCGCGCGGCGCCCAGGTCCGGCGTGCGGCCGCCCTGCTGGAAGAAGAACTGGGCCAGCACGAAGGTCAGGCCGCTCATCGCGATGTTGATGGCGATGCCGCACACCAGCTGGTTGCCCTTTTGGGTGATGGCGACGAAAGCCTGGATCATGGCCAGCGCGCTCGAGACGGCGATGCCGGCCAGGATGCCGTACCACGGGTTCTGGGTCGTGTAGGCGACGGCGGCGGAGACGAAGGCCGAGGCCAGGATCTTGCCCTCGAGGCCGATGTCGACGACGCCGGAACGTTCGGCGAACAGGCCGGCCATCGCGGCGAACATCAGCACCGGCGCATTGCGGATCGTCGAAACGACGATGCTGGCGAGATGAAGGTCTTCCATTTTATTTCTTACCCTTACCGAGGTTGATCAGTTTCAGAACGGCCGGACCGTAGAAGTTTTCCATCGCGCCGCAGAACAGGATGATCAGGCCCTGGATGAAGATGAAGGTCTCCTGCGGGATGTTCGGCTTTTCCAGCGAGAGGTCGAAGCCGCCCTGGATCAGGGCGCCGAACAGCACCGACGACAGGAAGATGCCGACCGGATGCTGGCGGCCCATCAGCGCGATCGCGATGCCGACGAAGCCGGCGCCGGCCGGGAAGTTCAACGACAGGTAGTGGGTCGAGCCCAGCACCGAATTGACGGCAGCCAGGCCGGCCAGGGCGCCCGAGACCAACATCGTGACGATGATGGTGCGGCTGATCTTCACGCCGGCGTAGTGCGCCGCGTGCTGATTCAGGCCGGTCGCGCGCAGCTTGTAGCCCCAAGAGGAGCGCCACACGGCCACGCCGTAGATCACCAGGGCGACGATCGCGATCAGGAAGCTGATGTTGAGCGGGGTGTCGCCCAGCACCGGGAACCAGGCGTTCAGCAGCGGCATCGCGGCCGCTTCGGAGAACACGCGCGAGGCCGGATTCTGTTCGCCTTCCGGGATCATGTACTTCACGATCAGGAAGTTCATCAGGCTGGCGGCGATGAAGTTGAACATGATGGTCGTGACCACCACGTGGCTGCCGCGCTTGGCCTGCAGGTAGCCCGGCAGGAAGGCCCACAGGCCGCCGAACAGCGCCGCGCCGATCATGCCGATCGGAATCAGGGCCCAGGCGGGCATGCTGGCATCGAAAGTCAGCATGGCCAGCGTGATGCCGAGGCCGCCGACATACATCTGGCCTTCGGCGCCGATGTTGAAGAGGCCCGCCTGCATCGCGATCGACACCGCGAGGCCGGTGAAGATGAAGGTCGAGGCGTAGAACAGCGTGTAGGCCAGTCCTTCCGGATTGACGATCGCGCTGTTGATCAGGATCTGCATCGATTCCAGCGGGCTTTCGCCCAGCAGGTGGATGACGAGCGCGGCGACCAGCAGCGCCGACAGCAGGTTCAGGATGGGCAGGAGGAAACCCGTGGCCCAGCGTGGGAGTTCAGTGGTCTTCATCTTATGACTTGTGCAGGCCGCCCATCAGCAGGCCGATGCGCGTGGTGTCGAATTCTTCGATCGGCAGGATGCCGGTGATGCGCCCGCCCGACATCACGAGGATGCGGTCGGCCAGTGCGCGCACTTCTTCCAGTTCCACGGAGGAGAGCAGGATCGCCACGCCCTCGTCGCGCAGGCGCAGGAGCTGGGTGTGGATGCTCTCGATGGTGCCGATGTCGACGCCGCGGGTCGGCTGGCCGACCAGCATCATCTTCGGACCGGCGGCAACTTCGCGCGCGATCACGACCTTCTGCTGGTTGCCGCCGGACAGAAGCCCGATGCGCAGGTCCGGATTGTTCGGACGCACGTCGAAGGCCTGCATCAGGCCGGCGCAGCGCTGCGCGATCTTCCTGAAGTCGAACAGGCCCCAGCGGTTCTTGACGTGGTCCTGGTAGCCGAACACGGTGTTCTGCATGACCGAGAAATCCTTGATCACGCCGTCGCGCAGGCGGTCTTCCGGCACGTGGCCGATGCCCAGTTCGCGGAAGGTGGCGGGCAGGCCGTCGGCGTTCGAACGGCCGGCGAAAGGCAGGTCCTTGCCGAGGAATTCGACCTTGCCGGAGGTCGGCAGGCGCATGCCCGACAGGATCTCCAGCAGCTCGCTCTGGCCGTTGCCGGACACGCCGGCGATCGCCACGACTTCGCCGGCATGCAGCGTGAAGTCGATGTCCGAGAGCAGGGCGACGCCGTTGGCGTCCTTCAGCTGCACCTTGGACACCTTCAGCACTTCGGCGCCCGGCTTATACGCGGCGCGCGGCAGTTCGCTCTGGATCGGGCGGCCGACCATCATGTTGGCCAGCTGTTCCTTCGAGGTCTCCGCGGTCTTGACGGCGCCGACCACGCGGCCGGCGCGCATGACCGTCACCTCGTCGGTGATGTCCTTGATCTCCTGGAGCTTGTGGGTGATCAGGATGATGGTCTTGCCCTGTTCCTTGAACAGTCGCAGGATCTCGAACAGCGATGCGGTTTCCTGGGCGGTCAGGACGGCGGTGGGCTCGTCCAGGATCAGGATGTTGGCGCTGCGGTAGATCTGCTTGAGGATCTCGACGCGCTGCTGGGCGCCGACGGACAAATCGTGGACGGTGGCCAGCGGGTCGACGTCGAGGCGGTAGCGTTCGCAGATGTCGCGCAGCTTGGCTTCGACGGCGCCGCGCTTGGCAGCCAGCTTGAAGCCGCCTTCGTTGCCCAGCATGACGTTGTCGAGCACGGTCATGTTCTCGACCAGCATGAAGTGCTGGTGCACCATGCCGATGCCCAGGGCGATGGCTTCGTGGCTGGTGCGGATGTTCTGCGCCTGGCCATCGATCAGGACCTGGCCGCTGTCGGCGTTGTAATAGCCGTACAGGATGCTCATCAGGGTCGACTTGCCGGCGCCATTTTCACCGATCACGCCATGGATCGAACCTTTGGCAATCGAGAAGCTGACGTCTGCATTCGCCTGCACCGCCCCGAAGGCTTTGCTAATGTTGCGAAATTCTACGGCTGGCTGCATAGCGATCTGTAGTCAGAGTAAGTAAAGACGGGGTGCATTATTCAAAAACGCGCCGCGCCGGGATGACCGGCGCGGCGCGCTTCGTGTAGATCAGAAAACTGCTTACTGCGGGCAGGAACCGGCGGCGCGGTAGTCGACCACCTTGATCTTGCCGCTGATGATGTCGGCCTTGGCCTGGTTCACGCGCTTTTCCATCGCTGCCGGGACGACGGCGCGGTTGTTCTTGTCCAGTGCCCAGTCGACGCCGCCTTCCTTCAGGCCCTTGTAGGTCACGCCGGAAGCGAACTGGCCGTTCTTGGCCTGCATCAGGGCGTCGTAGGTGGCGTTGCCGACGTTCTTGACCATCGAGGTCAGGACCGAACCCGGCTGGATGTCGTTCTGGTTCGAGTCGACGCCGATCGCCAGCTTGCCCTTGGTCTTGGCCATCTGGATCACGCCCAGGCCCGAACCGCCGGCCACGGCGAACACCACGTCGGCGCCGCGGTCGAACTGCGCACGCGCCAGCTCGCCGCCCTTGGCCGGGTCGTTCCAGGCCGCGGCGGTGGTGCCGACCATGTTCTGCTGCACGTCGATCTTCGGATTGACGGCCTTGGCGCCCTGCGCATAGCCGCACTCGAAGGCGCGGATCAGCGGGATGTCCATGCCGCCGACGAAGCCGATCTTGCCCGACTTGGCTGCCATCGCGGCGGCCACGCCGGCCAGGTAGGAGCCTTCCTGCTCCTTGAACAGGATCGAGTTGACGTTCTTGCCGGTGGCGTTGCCGTCGATGATCACGAAGTGCACGGCCGGGAATTCGGCGGCGATCTTCTGCACGGCCTGGGTCTGCGAGAAGCCGACCGAGATGATCAGGTCGAGCTTCTTGCGGGCGAGACCGCGCAGCACCTGCTCGGCCTGGGTATCGCTGCTGGCCTGGGCTTCGAAGACGTTGATGCCGTTTTGTTTCTTGAAGCGCTCAATGCCTTCGGCCGCCGACTGGTTGAACGACTTGTCGAACTTGCCGCCGGCGTCGTAGACGATGCCCAGCTTCGGTGCGCCTGCTGCAGTTGCCGAACCTGCGGCACTACCGGCGACGCACAATGCCGCCGCGATCGTCATACTGAGTTGCTTGAATTTCATGTAAATGGCTCCTGGAATCCTGATATTGTACCCGGCGCAACGGCTGCGATGGGAAGCGGCAAAGCAAGGACCAGCAATCCGCGGCCCTCCGCCAGCGGATTTTGTCAAATCTCGATGTATCCTGTCGTTACGATTTGTATCGCGGTCGAGGCCGGGCGCAAGGCGCAATCCGGAGACCTTCAGCTTTGCAAACTATGCATCAGCACGTTTATTCGTGGCAAATACGATTTTACTTCGCAATTTATTTAGTTGAAATATAAATAGTGCACCTTTTCAGGTGTTTCCAACAGAAAACCACAGCGCTTCGCCTGTGTGTCATGACGGAAACGGGCAAAGCTAGAGGAGGTGCTCTATTTATTTGCCGGTGACGGGAAGGTCGGCTTTGACGGCCGTGACAAGTGGCAGCGCGCCCGGCGGCGGCAGGAGGACGGGGGCCGCATCGATCGCCGCGGCGGCGATGGCCGGTGCGGGAATCACGCCGGCGGCGGCGGCGATGGCCTGTACCTGGGCTTCGGCCTGCACCTGGGCCTGCACCTGCTCGGAGGCCGGGCTGCCTGCCGCGGCGGCTTCGGCCAGCGATTTGCCGAACTGGGCGGTCAGGAAGTTCGCGATGCGGCTCTGCGTGTCTTCCAGGTAGGGGATATTCATGTGGTCCGACTCGGCCACGATGTCGTCCCCGCACAGCTGGGCCAGCTTGGCGACCAGCTGGTCGGTATGCGAGTGCGGCACCACATCGTCGAAAGCGGCGCGCAGTACATAAGTCGGGGCCTTCAGCGCCGGCGCGTACTTGATCGACTCGAAGCGGTGGCGCAGCATGTACTCGATCGGCATCACGCGGAACTTGCGCTTGGCGATCGCCAGGATCGAATCGTAGGGCGTGATCAGGACCACCGAGTGGGCTGGGCGTTCTTTCGCCACCTGCACCGCCACGCCGGAGCCCAGGCTGCGGCCCACCACCGCGATGCGTTGCGGATCCACGTGGGCGCGCGCAGCCATCCAGTCGAACAGCATGCAGCCGTCTTCGACCATGCGGATCTCGGCCGGATCGCCATGGGATTCGCCATAGCCGCGGTAATTCACGGCCAGTACGGCCATGTTGGGGAAGAGCTTGCCGGCATCGCGCACCACCCAGGAGACTTCCTCGGAGCGGCCGCCGAAGTAGACCACGGCCGGGTGCGGCCCCGGAATCTTGGGCGTCATCAGCCAGCCGCAGAGGCGGGTGCCGTCGGCGGCGCGCAGTACCACCGGACGGGTGCGGTGGCCGCTGCTGCGCGGGCTTTTCACTTCACGCTCGATGGTCGGGTTGAACACCAGGCGGCGCTGGTTGGCCGCGACCGCAGCCGTCAGGCCCAGCCACAGCATGCTGGCGAAACCAGCCATTCCTGCCGCTACTTTTTTCCGAGTGTCCATGCTTTCAGTCTACCTCTGCCATCGTGAAACGGTCTGTGCGTTGAGGTACAAAGCCATGAAGGCCTGTTATTTACCTATACAACGTTGCCATAACACAACAATATCATGGCTGCGGCGAGGCTGCAGGAAGCGATCAAAGGGCAGGGGCGTCTTCTACCGTCTGGTAGCGCAGGAACTGGCCAGGCACCAGTCTGGGCGGCGTAGCGCAGTTGCAGACGCACTCGTCGTTTTCCAGCGCGAGCAGGCGGCCGTTGAAGCGCTCCGGCGTGCGCGGCCCCGTGCAGCGGATGAGGCCGGTACTGCCGCAGGCATGGCAGCTGACTTCGTCGCCTTCGAGGGCGATACGGGCGCCGTCGATGGACATGAAGCTCGAGGCCGAGGTGACGACGCCGTCGGCAGTCGTGCGGGCGCCCAGGGTGATGAGGTGACGTTTCATGGGGCCATGGTATCGGTTAAGATGGCCAGTCATTTTGATCCCTTCTGCAACTTCTGGAGACGATGTGCACTACCTGCTGATGTACGAACTGGCCCCCGACTACCTGGCCCGCCGCGGCGAATTCCGCAACGAACACCTGAAACTGGCTTGGGAAGCCGAGCAGCGCGGCGAGATCGTGATCGCCGGCGCCCTGGCCGACCCAAGCGACTACGCCGTCCTGCTGTTCCAGGGCGACTCGCCCGAAGTGGCCGAGCGCTTCGCCAAGGCCGATCCCTATGTGACCGAAGGCCTGGTCCAGAGCTGGATCGTGCGTCCGTGGACCACCGTCGTCGGCAAGGACGCCACGACTCCGGTGCGCCCGGAATAACTCACTTCGCCGGCAGCAGCTTCACGACCAGGTTATGGGTCGTGAGCGCAAACGAGCCATCCGGCGCGCGCGCCACGCCCACTGGGTGGTCCAGGCCGCCGGGCAGGGCATTCAGCACGATGCCCTGACGGCCGGCGACACCCGCCACCGTACTGGTCACGTTGTCGAGGTTGATCCTGCGGATGGTGGCGTTGCCGGTGTCCGCGACATACAAGTCGTTGCCCTCGACGGCGATGCCGCTGGGTGCGCACAGCCGCGACACGGTCGCGCTGCCGTCCGTCGCCCCGCACTGGCCGGCCTGGCCCGCCAGCGTGCTCACTTCTCCCTTGGGGTTGATCATCCGGATCGTCGAGTTGCCGGTATCGACCACGTACACGTTATCCCATTCGTCCACGCCGACATCCTGCGGGTTGCAGAAGCGCGCCGTGCCGCCGCGGCCGTCCGCGCTGCCGCACACGCCCGGCGAGCCCGCCACCGTGGTGACGTTGCCGTCGATGTCGATGCGGCGCACCGTGTGGTTGCCGGTGTCGGCGATCCACAGGTTGCCGCGGCGGTCCAGCACGATGCCTTTCGGGTTGCAGAACTGGGCAGAGGTGGAGCGCCCGTCGACGCTGCCGCAGGTGCCGTTGCCGGCCACCGTGCCGACCGCGCCGGCCGCCGTGATCCGCCTGACCACCGAGTTGCCGGTATCGGTCAGGTAGACGTTGCCCTGGGTGTCCGTGGTGAGCCGCGACGGCTGGTTGAAGCGCGCGGCGCTGCCGTTGCCGTCCGCGTAGCCGACCGCGCCCAGCGTGCCGGCAAGGGTCGTGACCGCGCCCTGCGGCGTGACCTTGCGGACGGTGGCGCTGGCCGGCTCTGCCACGTACAGGTTGCCGGCGGTGTCCGCGGCGATGCCTTCCGGCGCATTGAAGCGCGCCGCCGAGCCGGTGCCGTCCTTCGAGCCCGAGCAGACGCCGCAGACGTCCCCGGCGATGGGGAAGAGGCCGGTGGCGCCCTGCGGCCGGTCGGGCCAGCTGGGCCAGTCAGGATGGTTGTGCCAGGGGTAATCGGGGCCGTCGTGCCAGACGACGCCGACGCCGATGCCGACGTCGCCGCCGCAGCTGGCGAGGCCGAGCGCGCCCAGCAATGCGGCGCAGCGCAAGAGCGATTTCATGACAGATCTCCCGTGGTTGACCCATCGAGCATAGCGGGCACGCGCCGATCGGGCATGCGCGCACGCAAAGCGGAAAGGGCGCCTTCGTGCAGGGGCCGTCTCTCTGGCCGAAAAGCCACGCCGCCGTGGATTGCCGCGGCATCTCTCATCCATTCGCTGCACCGCTCCCGTGCTGAGGTAATATCTCCGCGCTAACAAACGTAGTTGAAACTTCGCTGGAGACCCATGCACACTGCCGTCAACCTGTGGCCCCTGCTCGGCATTGCCGTCGTCGTTGCCGGATTTCTTTTGCGCGCGAATCCGGTGCTGGTCGTGATCGCCGCCTGCGGGGTGACCGGGGTGGCCGGCGGCTTCTCGCCGATGCATCTGCTGGAATCGCTCGGCACGGCCTTCGTCAAGACCCGCAACCTGCCCCTGATCCTGCTGCTGCCGCTGGCCGCGATCGGCCTGCTCGAGCGCGCCGGGCTGAAGGAACATGCCCAGGCCAGCATCGCGAAGATCCGCTCCGCCACCACCGGGCGCCTGCTGACCGTGTACCTGCTGGTGCGCGAGCTTGCCGCCGCCTTCGGCCTGACCAGCCTGGGCGGCCATCCGAACATGGTGCGGCCGCTGGTGGCGCCGATGGCCGAAGCCGCCGCCGAGGCGCGTGGCGTGAAGCTCGACGAGGCGATGCGCCAGCGTATCCGCGCGATGAGCGCCGCCACCGACAACGTCGGTTTGTTTTTCGGCGAGGACGTGTTCGTGGCCTTCGGCGCCATCGTGCTGATGCAGACCATTTTGCGCGCCGAAGGCCTGGAAGTCGATCCGCTGCACATGGCGCTGTGGGGCATCCCGACCGCGGTGACGGCCTTCGTGATCCATGCCTGGAACCTGCGCCGGCTCGATGCCCGCATCATGGGGAGTGCACGATGATCCTGGCGCTCGACGACTTCTACATCCTGGTCGGCCTGCTGTTCGCGGCGACGGCCATCATGAACCTGCGCGACCGCAGCAATCCGCGTCGCCTCACCAGCGCGCTGTTCTGGGGGCTGTACGCGCTGCTCTACCTGGCCGGCAGCCGGATGCCGCCCGCGGCCACCGGCCTGTTGATGGTCGCGATGGCGCTGGTGGCGGGCGCCGGCCTGGTCAAGGGCGGCAAGGCCACGCTGCCGCCGGAAGAGGGAAGGCGCGCCAGTGCGGCACGTCTCGGCCACAAGCTGCTGGTGCCGGCGCTGGCGATCCCGGTGGTGACGATGATCGGCTCGACCTTGTTGAAAGACGTGCGCATCGATGCGACTCCCTTACTGGATCCGAAGAACCTGACCCTGGTGAGCATGGGCTGCGGCTCGATCGTCGCTTTGCTGCTCGCCTGCTGGTTCACGCGCGCCACGCCGCTGCAGGGCGTGCGCGAAGCGAGGCGCCTGATCGACGCGATGAGCTGGGCCGTGGTGCTGCCGCACATGCTGGCCGTGCTCGGGCTGCTGTTTTCCGAGGCCGGCGTCGGCAAGGCCGTGGCCCACATCACGACCTCGTACATTCCGATGGATTCGCGCCTGGTCGCCTGCGCCGCCTTCTGCATCGGCATGGCGCTGTTCACGGTCGTGATGGGCAACGGTTTCGCCGCCTTCCCGGTCATCGCGGGCGGCATCGGGATTCCGGTGCTGGTCGGGGTGTATCATGCGAATCCGGCCGTGATGGCGGCAATCGGCATGTTCAGCGCCTATTGCGGCACCCTGATGACGCCGATGGCGGCCAACTTCAACATCGTGCCGGCGGCCCTGCTCGAGCTGCCGGACAAGAACGCCGTGATCAAGGCCCAGCTGCCGACCGCGCTGCCGCTGCTGCTGGCGAATATCGTCCTGTTGTACTTCCTGATGGTCCGATGACCGAAATGAAAACTGTCCTGCTCACCGGATTCGAACCCTTCGACGGCGCCGCCACCAATCCTTCGTGGGAAGCCGTGCATTTGCTGGACGGCTGGTCCGGCGCTGGGTTTAAAGTAGTGGCGCGTGAGCTGCCCTGCGTGTTCGGCCGCTCCATCGAGACGCTGCTCGAAGCCGTCGAGGAAATCCGGCCCGACGTCGTCATCGCGGTCGGCCAGGCCGGTGGCCGCCCGGAGATCTCGATCGAGCGCATCGCCATCAACGTCGACGATGCGCGCATCCCCGACAACGCCAGTCAGCAGCCGGTCGACGTGCCGATTGCCGCCGATGGTCCGGCAGCTTATTTCACGACGCTGCCGATCAAGGCCATGGCGGCGGCGATCCGCGAACGGGGCATCAAGGCGGGCGTGTCGCAGACCGCCGGCACCTTCGTCTGCAACCACGTGTTCTATGCGCTGATGCACCACCTGCGCGAGCGGGGGCGGGCCGTTAAGGCGGGCTTCATCCACGTTCCTTTCCTGCCCGAGCAGGCAGCGGCTTATCCGGTGCAGCCGACGCCTTCGATGGCGCTGGACGAGATCGTGGCGGGATTGCGGGTGGCGGTGGAGGTGGCGCTGGCGGTGGACACCGATGTGGTGCTGGCGGGCGGCGCCACGCACTGAGCCCGCATCGATTATTAAGCAGCCAGGCCTTTTTGCAGCACCTCGGCCACCAGCGCATTCATATCGACCCCGCGTTCCTGCGCCAGCGCCTGCAACTGCTTGACCAGATCGCCGTTGAGCTTGACCGCGAAGGGCACCAGTCCGAGCGCGCGGTCGCGTTCGCGCTGTTCGCGGCGGTCGGGCAGCTGCGCCCCGGCCGTACCGGAAGGGAGGGCGCGCGGGCCCTGCTGGTGCTGCAGTTTCTTGGCGTCGGCCTTGGCCAGGTCGGTTCGTTTCATCGTATTGCTCCAACAAGATTTTCAAGACCGCATTCTAACGTGCCGCGGCCGACTCAAGCGCTCAGCGTCGACCTGAGCTTCTCGATGCCCAGCATGAGCGGCAGCATGCACAGCGCCAGCAGCCCAAGCACCGCATGCTGCCGGCCGATCGCGGCCGTGAGGGCAGGCAGGCCGAGCAACGCGCGGCCGGCGTAGCCGAGCGTCATCCGCGGCGCGCAGCGGTCGTGGACCAGCTCGATGCGGGAGCCGCACAGCATGCGGAGCAGGGCATGCGGCGCCAGCGAAGCAGGCCAGCGCAGGCAGACTGCGTGGCGTCTTGCCTCACGTCCGAACACGAGGCTTGCAAACAGGGGCAGCACATCGGCCAGTGCGTTCGACGGCTGTGGCCTGGACGCCGCCATTGCGTGAACGGTCGACGCATCCGCGGACTCCAGCGGCAGGAGTTCCGGCCGCGGCGGCAACTGGTCGGCGGTCCGGATGTTCCACACCAGGCCCCAGCGCCGCAGCAGCATTAATGCCCACCAGCCCGGATCCCACTCGCCCGGGAACAGGCCGAGCCTGGCCGAGCCCGGAAACGCGTGGTGGTTGTTGTGCCAGCATTCGCCCATCGTCAGCAGGGAAGTCAGGCGGATGTTCCGCCCCTGCACGGCCGCGCCCTGCACGATGGCGTGCATGCCGCCATGGTTGTGTGCGAAATACCCGATCAGCCAGTGGCCGAGAACCCCGGCGGTCACGCGCGCGCACACGCCCCAGAACACGAAGCCCCAGCCGCCCCACAGGTAGAACGCAAGCGCCCATGGCAGCTGCTGCGCCATCCAGGTCCGTTCCAGGAACAGGTAGAAGCGGTCTTTCAGGATACGGTCTTCGATATGGATGCGAGGCAGGTGGTCGAGATGCAGATTGCAGTGCAGCTGCCACCATGCGTCGCCCCAGAAGCCGCTGCCGTGGCGCAGGTAGTCGTGGCAGTCCGGCAGGCGCTGGGCGTAGTCCCGCAACTCGTGCTGGCGCAGCAGTCCGAGCGGGCCGGACAGGCCGACCTGTACGCCGAGATACACCAGCAGGTATTCCAGCCATCGTGGACAGGCGAAGCTGCCGTGGATCAGCTTGCGGTGGCTGCCGAGGGAGTGGCCGAACAGCAGAACGATCGCGGTCGACACCAGGAACAGCGCCAGCGCCGGCCAGGAGAATGTCGCCGCGCCGCCGATCGTGGCGCACAGGGCCATCGCCGTGAACCAGAGCGATTTGAGCGGCGCCCAGCGTACTTGCCCAGCCTTGAAAATTGCGCCTTCGCCGTGTACGCGATGGCCTTCAGGAATGCCCATACATCCTCCTTTCGGAAAGGACTACGATGCTTTTTTCCGCTTCGCGACTTGCTTCGATTCGCGTTTCAGCGGTTTACCCACCGGGCAGATTTCAAACGCAAAATTGCTGAGGGCACTGACCAGGCTATCGCCGTTGAGCTTGTAGATGACGAACTGGCCGTTGCGGGTGCTGGATATCAGGCCGGCGTTTTCCAGGATCGACAGATGGCGCGAAATGGCGGGCGCGCTCATCGAAAAGCGCTCGGCCAGCTCGGAGGTGGTGAGTTCGGCATGCGACAGGTAGGCGAGGATTTCCCGCCGCGGCCTGGATGCCAGCGCTTCGAAGACCTTGTCGATTTCCATAAATTAAGTAATTAACGAATTCGTTAATAGCTTAATCCATGTGCGCGCAAAGTCAAGCGTTGGATGGAGATCGCGGCGGCTCAGGTGCGGCGGCGCCGCAGCACGCCCATCAGCAGCAGCCCGGCAGGCAGCAGCGCCAGCGCGGGCGGCTCGTCCACCGGCGGCGGCGAAATCGCGAAGCGGGTCTGGTCGGTCCACAGATAGGTCGTGGTGGAACCGTTGGTGGGCGCCGGGTAGCCGGTCTCGCCGTAGAAGGTATGGCTCACGCCGGTGATGGTTGTCGTCTTGCTGTACGCGGCTTCGTCCGAATAGCTCCATTCGGCGTCGAAGCTGAGCTGGCCGCTGCCGAGCTCGTAGCGGAAGGCCTTCAGCGCGCAGCGGGCGCCATAGCAGCCGGTGTAGGGGCTTTCGAAATAGCTGTAGCCGTTCCACCAGAAGGTCTCGAGCTCGCCGAGTTCGAGGGCGCCGTCGTGGTCGGCATCGCTGCCGCGGAAGGAACCGTCGAAGCGGATGCCCGGATCGAACTGCCCGGTTTCCTGGATGCGGAAGCCGGTGTAGCTGAATTGCCAGAAATCCTGCGCTGTTGCAGGCAGGGCCAGACTGGTGCAGATGGCGGCGCAAACCGCTAGAACGCGTTTGGACATGATCGGCTCCCTGTTCAGGAAAGCCTAGATCAAAACGGCGCCGGATGCGCTGCCGCACGCGCGCCGTGTTGGGTTCAAGCCACGACAGTAAGAAGAGCGTTTATTCGCCTTCCGGATTCACGATCTTCAAAAACGCCCGCACCACCGGCGCATCGTCCTGGATCGGATAGGTAATGTAGAGATTGGCCGACGGCGGATTGCCCTTGATCGGCAGGAAGCGCACGCCCGGCCAGCCGATGCGGCCGGTGGTCTCCGGCATCAGGGCCACGCCCAGGCCGGCGCCGACCATCGCCAGCAGGGTCTGCGGCTCGGCGGCTTCCTGGAAAATGGTCGGCTGGAAGCCGGCGTTCACGCAGCACTGGATCAGGTAGCGCGGCTCGGCCGACTGGTCGAGGTGCAGGGTCAGCAGCGGCTCGCCGGCGATGTCGGTGAGGTCGATGCTGTTCCTGCGCGCCAGCGGGTGCTGCACGTTCACGGCCACGCAGTAGTTCTCCTGCGAGCAGAGGTCCTGGCGCAGGTTCGCGTGTTTTAAATCGTCCTCGTCGCGCTTGGGTTCGCGCCAGAAGCCGACGTCGATCTGCTTGCCGCGCAGCGCGTCCCACTGCTCGTCGGGGCCGAGTTCGTGGATGGTCCAGGTCACGCGCGGGAACTGGCTCTGGAACTGCTCCAGCAGCCCGGGGATCGGTCCCCACATCGCCGAGCCGACGATGCCCACGCGCAGGCGCCCGACCTCGCCGCGGTCGATCTGGCGGATGGTATCGACCGCCATCCGCATCCGGCCCAGCAGGTCCGCCGCTTCCTGCATGAAGGCCTTGCCGGCCACCGTCAGCTCGAAGCTGCGCGTGGTGCGCGCGAACAGGCGCACGCCCAGTTCGCTCTCCAGCTTCATGATCTGCTGCGAGAGCGGCGGCTGCGAGATGTGCAGGCGCTCGGCGGCGCGGCTGAAGCTTTTTTCTTCGGCCACTGCGAGAAAGTATTTCAGCTGCTTCAGGTCGATCGACATGGAGGTCTTTATTCAGAGTGCGTTCAGCGCCACGGCCAGCTGGGCGCCGACCAGGGCATTGTGTTTGACCAGCGCGATATTCGTCACCAGGCTGCGTCCGCCGGTCAGTTCCTTGATGCGCGCCAGCAGGAAGGGCGTGACCAGCTTGCCCTTCACGCCTTGCTCGTCCGCCTCGCGCAGGGCCTGGGCGATGATGGCGTCGATCTCTTCGCTCTTCATGGCGGATGCTTCCGGGACCGGATTGCTGACCACCACGCCGCCTTCGAGACCAAGCTGCCACTTGGTGCGGATGAAGCGTGCCTGTTCTTCCGGCGTGTCGAGCTGGAAGTCGGCCTTGAAGCCGCTGTCGCGCGTGAAGAAGGCAGGGAAGGCGGCTTGGCCCACGCTCACTACCGGCACGCCGTGGGTCTCAAGGTATTCGAGCGTCAGGCCGATGTCGAGGATGGACTTCACGCCCGCGCAGACGACGGCCACGCCGGTCTGCGCCAGTTCCTGCAGGTCGGCCGAGATGTCGAAGCTGGTCTCGGCGCCGCGGTGCACGCCGCCGATGCCGCCGGTGACAAAGACTTCGATGCCGGCCAGCTGCGCGCAGATCATGGTCGCGGCGACGGTGGTGGCGCCGAGCTTCTTCTGCGACAGCACGTAGGCCAGGTCGCGGCGGCTGACCTTGATCGCGTCCTTCGACTGGCCCAGCAGCTCGAGCTGCTCGTCGGCCAGGCCGATGCAGATGCGGCCGTCGATGATGGCGATGGTGGCGGGCACCGCGCCGGCATCGCGGATCACCTGCTCGACTTCGCGTGCGGTCTGCACGTTCTGCGGGTAGGGCATGCCGTGCGAGATGATGGTCGACTCGAGGGCGACGATGGGCTTGCCGGCGGCGCGGGCGGCCTGCACTTCGGGAGAAAACTGGAGGAAGCTTTGCATGGTTAATCCTGGGTGTTCGTGTTCGTGTTCGTGTTCGTATTCATCAGCGTGTCCGGGCCGAGCCGCGGGTGCACGGTTTCCGGCACGCTGAGTGTCAGCGCGGAGAGTTTCAGGCCGCGCCGGCAGGCCAGTTCGAGGTCATCGCCATCCTGCATCAGCGACCAGCACACGGCCGCCGCGAAGGCATCGCCGGCGCCGGTGACGTCGACCACTTCGGTGCCGTGGGCGTAGAGGCGCACGATGTCGCCGCCGCGCGTGAAGACCACGCCCTCGGCGCCGCGCGTGACGATCAGGTCGCGCGCGCCCTGGGCCCGCACTTCGGCGACGGCCGCGTCGAGTTCCGTCTCGCTGGCCAGCTCGCGCCCGACCCGCGCCGCGAGTTCGCCGCGGTTCAGGATCAGCAGGCGCACGCCCGACAAGTCCTGCGGCAGGCGCGCCATCTTCGGCTCCGACACTGCCACCAGCACCAGCGGCGCATCGAGTCGGCGGGCCTGGGCGATCACGGCATCCACCGTTGCCAGCGGCAGATTCAGGTCCGCCACCACCAGCGCGCTGGTCGCGATGCGGGTCTGGCAGCTGTCGATGAAGGCCGGGTCGAGGCGGTCGTACAAGGCCATGTCGGCCAGCGCCACCACCATCTCGCCGTCCTGGTCGAGCACCGCCGTGTAGGTGCCGCTGGCCAGGTCGGGCAACTGCAGCGTGCCACTCGTATCGATGCCCAGGCTTTGCGCGTGCGCGAGCAGGGCGGCGCCCGAGCTGTCCTTGCCTGTTGCAGTAATTAAAGCAACTGGCGTGCCCAGGCGCGCGAGGTTCTCGGCGATGTTGCGGGCGACGCCGCCGAAGGACTCGCTCTGGCTGGCCGGGTTCGAGGTGTGCAGGGCGATGCCGGCCAATGAACGCAGCTTGCGGTCGAGATTGGCCGCGCCGATGCAGGTAACAGGGCGGCGGTCCGGTAATACATAAGCGCGTCCGAGCAGCTTGCGCTCGCGGATCAGGCCGGCGATATGGCCGGCGACGGCCGAGCGCGACAAGCCAAGGCCATCCGCCAGCTCCTGCTGCGAAATGAAGGGATTCGCGCGGATCAGCTCAACCAGCTGTTGTTTTTTTGAGTGCTCGGTCACGATAGGAAGCGTTTAAACAATTGTTTGTGATGTTAAACACTTGTTTGTCGAGCGTCAACGCAAGGATGTATCTGCAAGCGAATATTCAGGATAGCTTATTTATACCTTCTACATATAAATCGAGCAAAAATTTGGTATTTGCCATACCAATCCACGATAATGCATAGTTTGACTAATTTGGTGCACCGGGCTCCCGCTTTCCGTGCAACACCTGCAGTAACGGCCTCTCCGGTCCATCCAGCAAGACACCTCAATCCAGCAATTCACAAGGAAGCCATCCATGCTCAGCAACACCCCATTCGAAGCCGCCGACGTCATCCGTGCCCGCAAGCCCGGTTTCACGCCGCGAGTGGCGCTCATCCTCGGCTCCGGTCTCGGCGTGCTGGCCGAGCAGATGACGGACGCGGTGGCGATCAGCTACGCCGACCTGCCTGGCTTCCCGATCAGCACCGTGCACGGCCACGCCGGCGAACTGGTGCTGGGCACCCTGGCCGGCGTGCCGGTCGCCTGCATGAAGGGCCGCGGCCACTTCTATGAAGGCTACGGCGCCAGCGTGATGACTTCCGCGGTCCGTACCCTGAAGCTGATCGGCTGCGAACTGCTGTTCGTGACCAACGCGGCCGGCTCGCTGCGTCCGGAAGTCGACGCCGGCAGCATCGTCGTGCTGAGCGACCACATCAACCTGCTGCCGGGCAGCCCGATGGCCGGCCCGAACGACGACCGCTTCGGCCCGCGCTTCTTCAGCATGGCCAATGCCTATGACGCCGAGACCCGTGAGCTGGTGAAGTCCGTGGCTCTTGAGAAGGGCATCACCGTGCACGAAGGCGTCTACCTGTCGACCCCGGGCCCGCACTTCGAAACCGCCGCCGAGATCCGCGCTTTCCGTACCATGGGCGCCGACATGGTCGGCATGTCGGTGGTGCCGGAAGTGATCGCCGCCCGCCACTGCGGCCTGAAAGTGGCCGGCATGTCCGCCATCACCAACCTGGCCGAAGGCCTGACCCCGTTCCCGCTGTCGCACGAGCAGACCCTGAAGTACGCGGCAGTCGCGGCCAAGGACCTGGTCGCGCTGATGCATGCTTTCATCGAACGCCTGGGCGCAACCGCCTGATTGATTATTCGGGGTCAGAGCCCGGTTTTCACGGGTGGGCTCTGACCCCGACTGACTAGAGAGACTGACTATGTCACGCGCATTCATCCTCCTGCTTGACTCCTTCGGCCTCGGCGCGCTGCCGGACGCCGAGAAATACGGCGACACGGGCGCCAACACCCTCGGCCACATCGCCGAATGGGCGGCCAAGGAAGGCAAGCCGATGTCGCTGCCGGCCCTGGAAAGCATCGGCCTCGGCGCCGCCGCGCACAAGGCCAGCGGCAAGTGGCCGGCCGGCTTCGAGAAACGCGACGGCTTCAGCGGCGCCTGGAGCGTCGCCCGCGAACAGTCGACCGGTAAGGACACACAGAGCGGTCACTGGGAAATCGCCGGCGTGCCGGTGCGTTTCGACTGGGGTTACTTCCCCAAGACCGTGCCGAGCTTCCCGCAAGAGCTGACCGACAAGCTGCAGGAATTGACCGGCGTGCCGGGCTGGCTGGGCAACTGCCACGCCTCGGGCACCACCATCATCAACGAGCTGGGCGACGAGCACGTTGCCACCGGCAAGCCGATCCTCTACACCTCGGCCGACTCGGTGCTGCAGATCGCCGCGCACGAAGAGCACTTCGGCCTCGAGCGCCTGTACGAAGTCTGCGAAGCCGCGTATGAACTGGTCAAGCCCTACAACATCGGCCGCGTGATCGCGCGTCCTTTCGTCGGCAGCAACGGCAACTACAAGCGCACCAGCAACCGCCACGACTACGCCGTACCGCCGATCGCACCGACCCTGCTGGACCACGTCAAGGACGCGGGCGGCGAAGTCATCGCGCTGGGTAAAATCAGCGACATTTTCGCAGGGCAGGGCGTTACGCAACTGATCAAGGGCGCCGACAACATGGCGCTGTTCGACCGCCTGCTGGAAGTGGCGGACACCGCCGGCGACAAGTCGCTGACCTTCGTGAACTTCGTCGACTTCGACATGCACTTCGGCCACCGCCGCGACGTCGCCGGTTACTCGAACGCGCTGCACGAACTCGATGCGCGCCTGCCGGAATTCACCGCCAAGCTCAAGGAAGGCGACCTGGTCGTGATCACCGCCGACCACGGCTGCGACCCGACCTGGCCCGGCTCGGACCACACCCGCGAACACATCCCGATGCTGTTCTTCGGCCCGGCCGCACCCGCACAGGAACTGCCGGTAGCGGACACCTTCTCCGACATCGGCGCAACGCTCGCCAAACACCTCGGCGTCAAACCTCTCTCGAACGGAACTGCCCTTTTATGAGCCCGAACCTCGATTCTAAAGTAATCAATGCGCGCAACACGGCCATCGGCCTCGACCTGGGCTGGATCCACCACCTGAAGGTCAACCGCAACGCCGCCGACCGCCGCGCCGCCAGCCTGGCGAACCGCCGCACCGTCAAAAAGGACTACCAGGCGGCTTGGCTGGTGAAGGCCATCCAGTGCATCGACCTGACCACCCTCGGCGGCGACGATACCCCGGGCCGCGTCGAGCGCCTGTGCATGAAGGCGATGCGTCCACTGCGCACCGACCTGATGCAGGCACTGGGCCTGGACAGCCTGCAGACCGGCGCCGTCTGCGTGTACCACGAGATGATCACGCCGGCCGTGCAGATCCTGAAAGGCCGCATGCCGATCGCCGCGGTGTCGACCGCCTTCCCGGCCGGCCTGTCGAGCCTCGAAACCAAGCTGCGCGAGATCGAACTGTCGGTGGCCGCCGGCGCGACCGAGATCGACATCGTGATCACCCGCCAGCACGTCCTGACCGGCAACTGGCAGGCGCTGTACGACGAGATGCTGGCCTACCGCCAGGCCTGCGGCGAAGCGCACGTCAAGGCGATCCTGGCGACCGGCGACCTGGTCACCCTGGAAAACGTGGCCAAGGCGTCGTGGGTCTGCATGATGGCAGGCGCCGATTTCATCAAGACCTCGACCGGCAAGGAAGGCGTCAACGCGACGATTCCGGTGTCGCTGGTGATGGTGCGCGCGATCCGCGAATACTATGAGCAGACCGGCTTCAAGGTCGGCTACAAGCCGGCCGGCGGCGTGAGCACCGCGAAATCCGCGCTGCAGTACCTGACCGTGATGAAGGAAGAGCTGGGCAACGAATGGCTGCAGCCGCACCTGTTCCGCATCGGCGCCTCCAGCCTGCTGACCGACATCGAGCGCCAGCTCGAGCACCACGTGACCGGCTTCTACTCGGCCGCCCACCGCCACGCGCAACCTTAAGAACACGGATTCGTCATGCCAACAATTAAAGAGATTCTTCAGACTATGGATTACGGTCCCGCACCCGAAAGCACCAAGGAAGCGCAAGCGTGGCTGGACCAGCACGGCCGCCGTTTCGGCCTGTTCATCGACAATGCCTGGACTGAAGCCAGCGAGACCTTCGGCTCCTTCAACCCGGCCGACGGCAGCGAACTGGCGCAGGTGACCCAAGCCACCGTCGACGACGTCGAGCGCGCAGTCGCCGCGGCACGCCGCGCCCAGCCGGGCTGGGTCGCCATGGGCGGCCACGGCCGCGCCAAGGTGCTGTATTCGCTGGCGCGCCTGCTGCAAAAGCACTCGCGCCTGTTCGCGGTGCTCGAGACCCTGGACAACGGCAAGACCATCCGCGAAACCCGCGACGCCGACCTGCCGCTGGCCGCACGCCACTTCTACCATCATGCCGGCTGGGCCCAGCTGCAGTCGGAAGAATTCGCCGACTACCGCGCCGTCGGCGTGGTCGGCCAGATCGTGCCGTGGAACTTCCCGCTGCTGATGCTGGCATGGAAAATCGCCCCGGCGCTGGCCGCGGGTAACACCATCGTCTTCAAGCCGGCCGAGTTCACCTCGCTGACCGCGCTGCTGTTCGCCGAGATCTGCGTGCAGGCGGGCGTGCCGGCCGGCGTGGTCAACATCGTCACCGGCGACGGCCGTGTGGGCGAAGCCATCGTCAACCATCCGGGCATCGACAAGCTGGCCTTCACCGGCTCGACCGAAGTGGGCCGCATCATCCGCAAGGCGACTGCCGGCACCGGCAAGAAGCTGTCGCTGGAACTGGGCGGCAAGTCGCCGTTCATCGTCTTCGAAGATGCGGACCTGGACGCCGCCGTCGAAGGCCTGGTCGATTCGATCTGGTTCAACCAGGGCCAGGTCTGCTGCGCAGGCTCGCGCCTGCTGGTGCAGGAATCGGTCTACCCGCGCTTCATCGAGAAGGTCAAGGCGCGCATGCACAACCTGCGCGTCGGCTCGCCGCTGGACAAGTCGAACGACATCGGCGCCCTGGTCGATCCGGTACAGCAGCAGCGCATCACCGGCCTGGTGGATGCCGCCCGCGCCGAGGGCTGCGAAGTCTGGCAGCCGGCCTGCGAGATGCCGGTCGGCGGCTCATGGTTCCTGCCGACCCTGATCACCGGCGCCTCGACCTCGGCCGCCGTGGCCCAGACCGAAATCTTCGGCCCGGTGCTGGTGGCGATGAGCTTCCGCACCCCGGGCGAAGCGGTCCAGCTGGCCAACAACACCGTCTACGGCCTGGCCGCCTGCGTGTGGACCGAGTCGATCAGCCTGGCGCTGGACGTCGCTCCCGCCATCAAGGCCGGCGTGGTGTGGATCAACACCGCCAACCAGTTCGACGCGGCCTGCGGCTTCGGCGGCTACAAGGAATCGGGCTTCGGCCGCGAAGGCGGCAAAGAGGGCATGTACGAGTACCTGACCCCGCTGGCGGAAGACCGCCGCCCGGCCGTCCCGGTCGTGGCAGAGAAGGGCAAAGTGAAAGCTTCGGAAGAGGGCAACCCGTTCGCCGTCGACCGCACCGCCAAGCTCTACATCGGCGGCAAGCAGGCGCGCCCGGACGGCGCCTACAGCCGTGCGATCATGGGCGCCAACGGCAGCTTCCTGGCCGACATCGGCGAGGGTAACCGCAAGGACATCCGTAACGCCGTCGAAGCCGCACACAAGGCGGCCGGCTGGTCCAAGGCCACCGCGCACAACCGCGCCCAGGTCCTGTACTACATTGCCGAGAACCTGGCCGTGCGCGCCGACGAATTCGCCGCCCGCATCGCCCAGCAGACCGGTTCGAAGAACGCTGCCGCCGAAGTGCAGGCCTCGATCGAGCGCCTGTTCTACTGGGCTGCATGGGCCGACAAGTACGACGGCCTGGCGCACCAGCCGCCGATGCACGGCATCACGGTGGCGCTGAACGAGCCGGTCGGCGTGATCGGCATCATCTGCCCGAACGAGAACCCGCTGCTGGGCTTCATCTCGCTGGTGGCCCCGGCCCTGGCGCTGGGCAACCGCGTGATCGCCGTGCCGTCGGAAGCGCACCCGCTGTCGGCGCTGGACCTGTACCAGGTGCTGGATACCTCTGACCTGCCGGGCGGCGCGCTGAACATCGTCACCGGCTCCGCCGACGAGCTGGCGCGTACGCTGGCCTCGCACTTCGACGTGGATGCCGTGTGGCGCCACGATGGTTCGGCCGAGGGCTGCGCCGAAGTCGAGCGTCTGTCGGCCGAGTCGCTGAAGCGCACCTGGACCGGCGGCGCGAAAGGGCGTGACTGGTTCGATGCGAAGCAGGCTTGCGGCAAGACGGTGCTGCAGCATGCTTCGCAGGTCAAAAACGTATGGATCCCGTACGGCGTCTGATAGAAGCGATATAAAACAACGTCATTCCCGCGAAAGCGGGAATCCATACTGAGCCACTAGGTACGCGACGTATGGATTCCCGCCTTCGCGGGAATGACGTTTCAAGAGCTAACAATTTAAGGAAGCATCATGTTCCTCCCCCAAGAAATCGTCCGCAAAAAGCGCGACGGCGGCACCCTGACCAAGGAAGAAATCCAGTTCTTCGTGCGTGGCATCCCCAACGGTGAAGTGACCGAAGGCCAGATCGCGGCGCTGGCGATGGCCGTCTACTTCAACGACATGAACATGGACGAACGCGTCGCCTTCACGCTGGCGATGCGCGATTCAGGCCAGGTGCTGGAGTGGAAATCGCTGAACCTGCCGGGTCCGGTGGTCGACAAGCACTCGACCGGCGGCGTCGGCGACGTCGTCTCGCTGATGCTCGGACCGATGATCGCGGCTTGCGGCGGCTTCGTGCCGATGATCTCGGGCCGCGGCCTGGGCCACACCGGCGGTACGCTCGATAAATTCGATTCGATCCCGGGTTACAGCACCGTGCCGGAGCCGGAACTGTTCCGCAAGATCGTCAAGGAAGTCGGCGTGGCCATCATCGGCCAGACCGCCCAGCTGGCGCCGGCCGACAAGCGCTTCTACAGCATCCGCGACACCACGGCCACCGTGGAATCGGTTGCGATGATCACCGGCTCCATCCTGTCGAAGAAGCTGTCGGCGGGCCTGGACGCGCTGGTCATGGACGTCAAGGCGGGCAGCGGCGCCTTCATGCCGACCTACGAGAAATCGGTGGAGCTGGCCGAATCGATCGTCAAGGTCGGCAACGGCGCGGGTACCCGCACCTCGGCGATCCTGACCGGCATGAACGAGTCGCTGTGCCCGGCGGCCGGCAACGCGGTCGAAGTGCGCGTCGCGATCGACTACCTGACCGGCAAATCGCGCCCGGCGCGCCTGCATGAAGTCACGATGGCGCTGTGCGCCGAGATGCTGGTGATCTCCGGCCTGGCCGCGAGCAGCGAAGAAGCGCACGCCAAGCTGCAGCACGCGCTGGATTCCGGCGAAGCGGCGGAGCGCTTCGCACGCATGGTCACCGCCCTGGGCGGCCCGGCCGACCTGATGGACAAGCCGGATGCCTACCTCGAGACCGCACCGGTCATCGTGCCGGCGCCGGCTTTGCAGGCTGGCTACGCGGCGTCGATCGACACCCGCAGCGTCGGCCTGGCCGTGGTGGCGCTGGGCGGCGGCCGCGTGCGTCCGCAGGACACGATCGACTTCGCCGTCGGCCTGACCGGCCTGATCGAACTGGGCGACAAGGTCGAAGCCGGCCAGCCGATCGCGATGGTTCACGCCCGCACCCAGGAAGCTGCCGAGCAGGCGGTGCGCCAGGTGCAGGCGGCCTACCGCATCGCGGCCGAGGCGCCGGCTGCGCAGCCGATGATCTACAAGACCATTCGTCCATAAGGGAACCCGCGATGAAATACGAAAAACTCATCGATGAAGCCCGCGCCGCGCGCGAACTGGCCTACACGCCGTACTCGAAGTTCAAGGTCGGCGCCGCGCTGGAATGCAGGGATGGCCGCATCTTCCGCGGCTGCAATGTGGAAAACGCGTCCTACGGCCTCTGCAACTGCGCCGAGCGCACGGCCTTCTTCTCAGCCATCGCCAGCGGCTACAAGCCGGGCGACTTCACGGCCCTGGCCGTGATCGGCGACACCGACGGCCCGATCGCCCCCTGCGGCGCCTGCCGCCAGGTCGTGCTGGAACTGGGTGGGAACGAGCTGCCGGTGGTGCTGACCAACCTGAAGGGCGACCTGATGGAGACCACGGCTGCGGCGCAGCTGCCGCATGCTTTCGGCGGTTGGGATCTGCAGAAGTAAGCGGTAAAAAAAATGCCGCCGTTTCGTATGAAATGAAACGGCGGCAGATCAGCTTTTATTGAAATGGCTGCGAGTCGAGTTCATGCACGCGCTGATATTGCAAGCGAATGAAAGGACGCGACCGGATCAAGAACACGAGCTGATTGAAATATTTTCTCAGGTAATACTTGTAATTACGGCTGTTGCCGATCTTTTTGACCCGTTTCCCCATCGCGTCAATACTGGACGAAAGACAGACAGGCGCCAGGCCGATCGGGTAGGGGACCAGGGCTTTTACCGGGAAATACTGCTCCTGGAAATACTCCCATTTATCCGCCACCACATACACCGGATATAAATTCCGCGCCAGAATCTCCGCCGCCGCTTTCGTGATGAAATAGGCGTGCGCATTCACGCCACGGTAGGCTTCGTACACGCAGTGACGCTCGTCCAGTTGGGTTTTGGTGCTGCCGTCATAGCGCAGCACATGGTTCAGCAGCACGGCGACGGGTTCCTGCGCAGTGTAGAGCTGCGCCAGCTTCGAGAGAGTCGCCGGCAAGTCTTCGTCGAAGACTTTGGCGTCGTCTTCCAGAATCAGGGCGTAGGGAATATCCTCCTCGGCCATCTTCTTATAAATGCTCAGATGGCTGAGCGCACAGCCGATTTCGCCTTTGGACAATTCGCGATTGAACAGCGTAATCGCCTTGTCGCGGTCGTAGGATGCATCCAGTTCTTCGCTCGACAGGGATTTGCCGTGCACAGCCTGAATGACTGAAAACGGCACCGCAAGATCGTGTAATTGCTTGCCCAACTGTTCCCGGCGATGCGCATCCTTGGGAAGACTGATGATAAAAGCCTGGATTTTATTTTCGGTGTTCAAGGTAGAGCGCTTCAGAAGCCGTTATATGCACGTGTTATCGATCAATACGGAATTTTTCGGAAAAATGTCAGTTGCGTCCAGATTCTGCTGTTGAGATATACGCACTCGTGATTTCAAAGGTTTCAGCGAGGCATTATAAGGTTTGCACTTTTGCTGCGCAACTGTATGTACGAAGACACGGTCTTGAAATCCTGACCATGCCCTCAACATGGAGTCTTATCCGGATACCAATTGAGGAGGCAATGCCATGAGCCCGCAAGATTCACAGATGTTGCACGATTTCCTGAGCCAGCTGATCCAGGCGCGCGGTATACAGAAAGACCCCGAGGCCGATGCGCTGATCCAGCGCGCAGTCGCCCAGCAGCCGGACGCCGCCTATCTGCTGGTGCAGCGTTCGCTATTGCAGGAACAGGCGCTGAACAATGCCAAGGACCAGATTACCCAGCTGCAGAACCAGCTGCGCTCGCTCCAGCAAAACGACAGGCGCTTCCTGGACGCTAACGCCTGGGGCAACAGCGGCGATGCGCGCCCCGCGAACGCGACGATGCAGCAGGAGCGCCGCGAATACCAGCGCGATCCGCGCGACTATCCGCCCAACTATCCGTCGCAATACCAGGCGCAGTACCAGCAGCCGTCGATGATGGGCGGCATGTTCGGCTCGCGCTCGGGTGGCGGCTTCCTGGGCGGTGGTGGCGGTGGCCTGCTGGGCTCGATCGCGGCGACCGCGGCCGGCGTCGCGGCAGGTAATTTCCTGTTCCATGGCATCGACAACATGTTCCACCACCATGACCAGGGCGGCGGCAATCACCTGCTGAACAGCAACGACACCAGCAACAACCTGTTCAGCGACCAGTCGGGCAGTGGCCTGGCCGAGCAGGCCGGCCTGGGCGATGTCGGCCAGTCCTTCGACAGCGGCTCGGGCAACAACCTGCTCGACAACGGCGGCGGCGATGTCGCCTCCGAAGGCCTGTTCGATAGCGGCCTCGACGATGGCGGCGGACTGGACAGCAGCGGCGGCTTCTTCGACGGCGACGGCTCCGACGAGGGCCTGTTCGGCTGAGACAAGCGCCTGATCAGGGCTGGCCGGACAGCTGCACCGGCCGCCATGGATCGTAGGTCCCGATGTTCCAGATATGGCCTTCGGGATCGCGGCACATGAACTCGCGGCTGCCGTAGTCGGTATCGGCGGGCTCCTGCAGGATGACAGCGCCGGCATTGCGCGCGCGCTCGCACACGCGGTCGGCATCCTCGACGTGCAGGTAGACGGTCTGGGTCTCGCGGCCGCCGATCTGGTCCGGCTGGGCCAGGTGCTTGCCGTATTCGTTGTCGTTGCTGACCGAGCCCAGCATGATCATTCCGTCATTCAGGACGAGCTGGGCGTGGACGATGAGGCCATCGTCGCGCGGCACCACCATCTGGCACTCGAAGCCGAAAGCCTCGCACAGCCAGTCGATGGCGGCTGGCGCGTCGCGGTAGCGCATGCAGGGAATGGCAACGGATGGCATCGTCAACTCCTGGGATGAAGAGATGCGGTCATCCTACCAGCGCTGTCTCTTCAGCACCATCGCGCGATTCACATCTGCTGGAACAGATAGGTGTGGTTGCGGCTCACTTCGAGTTCGAAGGGATGGCCGCGCAGCCTGAGCATGTGGCGGCCGCGCAGGTCGCGCGCGACTTCGCCGATGGCGTCCACGCGCACCAGGGTCGAGCGGTGGATACGCCAGAACTCGTCCGGATCGAGTTCCTCGGCCAGCTCCTTCAGCGTTTTACGGATCAGGAATTCGGCGCTGGCCGTCTGCACCCGCGTGTACTTTTCGTCCGACTGGAAGAACAGCACTTCGCGCGTGCTCACCATGCGCAGGCTGGCGCCGACCTGGGCCTGGATCCAGCGCAGGTAGCTCCCGGTCTTCGGCTTTTCCTGGCCCTTGTTTTCGAGCAGGGAGGTCAGCTTCGCCAGCTGCTGGCCGATGTCCGGCTGGGCGGGCGAGGGCGCTTTTATTCTGCTACGTACGCGCGCACAGGTCGTGGCCAGACGCTCCGCACTCACCGGTTTCAGCAGGTAGTCGAGCGCGCCCTGTTCGAAGGCGTCCATCGCGTACTGGTCGTAGGCGGTGGCGAATACGATGTGCGAACGCTGGTAGAGCCGGCGCGCCGCCTCGATGCCGTTCAGGCCCGGCATGCGGATGTCGAGGAAAGCGATGTCGGGCTGGTGCTGTTCGCCGAGCGCCACGGCTTCGACGCCGTTCGCGGCCTCGGCGACGATGCGCAGCTCGGGCCAGACGGCTGCCAGCCGCGCGCGCAGCAGGTCGCGCATCGGCGCTTCATCGTCGGCGATCATCGCGGTCAGCGGCTTGGTCCCGAGTGTCAGCATCACGCAGTCTCCATCATCTTGTAGGGCAGTTTGATCAGGGCGCAGGCGCCGCCGGCGGGCGGCGTGTGGATCACCAGTTCGGCGTTGGCGCCATACAGCAGCTGCAGGCGTTCGCGGATGTTCGCCAGGCCGATGCCGTCGTCCGCATGCGGGTCGATGCCGACGCCGTCGTCGCAGACTTCGACGTGCAGCGTGGCGCCGTCGACGTAGGCGCGCACGGTGACGGTGCCGCCGGCGATCTTCGGCTCGAGCCCGTGCTTGATCGAATTCTCGATCAGGGTCTGCAGCATCATCGGCGGGAAGGGCGCGCTGCCGAGGAAGTCCGGCACCTCGAAGCGCACGCCGAGCCGCTCCTTCATCCGCGCCTGCATGATGGACAGATAGGCCTTCGACAGCTCGACCTGCTTGCCCAGCGTGCCGCCGTCGCGGGCGCGCATCTGCGGCAGGGTCGAGCGCAGGTATTCGATCAGGTGGGCGTGTACGCGCGCGGCCTCCTGCGGATCGGTCTCGATCAGCTGGCCGATCAGGGCCAGCGTATTGAACAGGAAGTGCGGCTCGACCTGGGCCTGCAGCGCCGCCATCTGCGCTTCCATCAGGCGGCGTTCCAGCGTCGCGACATTCGCGGCCATGGTCGCTTCTTTCGCCACCAGCTCGGCCCTGCGCTTGCCGCCGGCCAGCACCTTGACGCCGAACGAGATCAGCACATACCAGAAGGCCGGCTCGGGCATGTTCAGGATGATGCAGAACACCACCGCCAGGAACCAGGTCAGGAACAGCTGGCGCCACTCGACCACCGCGAGCCAGTCGAAGAAGCGCCACCACAGCTTGCTGGCTTCATTGAAGGCGTCGCGCATGAAGTCGAGGCCGTGGTTGATCTGGCTGGCGCGCATGATGCGGACTCCTTATTGCTCGCGCACCGTACGGCGGCGGTCGATGACGAAGGCGCCGGCTACGATCTTCACGCCCATGAACAGGACGAACAGGAACAGGGCCAGCGGCAGGATGCTGATCACGAATGCCAGCAGGATGCAGCAGGCAATCATGGCCGGCAGCGGCATGGCGGCGATGGTGCGGGCGCCGCGGCGGCAGGCGCGCACGATGTCGCGGGAGACGTCTTCCATGCTGTCGCAGAAGGTTTTGAAGTTGGCGCTTTTCATCGTTCGGTACTCCTATCAGGGTGTTCGATGGAGTTACTTTAGTCCCGGCGCGGGCAAGCTTCCAGCGTGCTCCGACGAAATGCGCAAAACATGGGATGACCGGTCATGCGGAGAGATAAATGGGATGTTAACATTACGTACATGAACACTTACTTTTCTCATTTGGCCAGGTATAACCAGTGGATGAACGAGAAGTTGTATGGGGCTGCCGCTGAACTGCCCGAGGAAGCGCTGCACCAGGACCGCGGCGCGTTTTTCGGGTCGATCTTCGGCACACTCAACCACATCGCGATCGGCGACATCCTCTGGTTCAAGCGGATCGCCCGTGACGTGCCCGGCCTGGCGTCGCTGCAGTGTGTAGAAGCGCTGCCGCCGCCGACCTTCCCGAACATGCCGCTGCGCGCGACCCTGGCCGAGCTGGCCGAGCTCAGAACGATGCTGGACGAGGCGATCATCGCCTTTTGCGCCGAGCTTGAGCCTGCGCGGCTGGGCGAAGCCTTCGAATGGACGTCGACCAAGGGCGGCAGCAACCGGAAAATCCTGGGCGATGTGCTCGTGCACGTCTTCAATCACCAGACCCACCACCGGGGTCAGGCCACGACTTTGTTCTCGCAGATGGGAATCGACGTCGGCGCCACCGACCTGCTCCTGCTGTTGCCCGACGCCCCATGACCCGCACCGGCCGCCTGTTCCAGCTGATGGACGCCCTGCGCGGCAAGCGCCGCCCGGTAACAGCCGCCCAGCTGGCCGAACAGCTCGGCGTGTCCGAGCGCACCATCTACCGCGACATCCAGACCCTGGCCCAGCTCGGCGCGCCGGTGGACGGCTCGGCCGGCGTCGGCTACCTGCTGCGCAGCGGCTTCTTCCTGCCGCCGCTGATGTTCGACGCCGACGAGCTGGAGGCGCTGGTGCTGGGCGCGCGCTGGGTGCGGCACCAGGGCGATGCGGCCCTGAGCGAGGCTGCGGAACGCGCCCTGGCCAAGATCGCCACCGCCACTCCGCGCGACCTGCGCGACCACATGGCCGAGACCAGCCTGTGGGTGCCGGCCGGGCCGCAGGCGGCATCAAAGGAGCCCTTCGTGCAGCCGGCGCGCGAAGCGATCCGGCGCCAGTGCAAGCTGCGCATCGCCTACCGCGACGAAAAGGACGCTGCCTCGGAGCGGGTGGTCTGGCCCTTCGCACTGGCCTATTTTCAGGAGCGCCGCGTGATGGCCGCCTGGTGCGAACTGCGAGATGCGATCCGCCACTTCCGCATCGACCGCATCGTCAACGCCGAGCTGGGCGGCGAACGCTATCCGACCCCGCGCCACGCGCTGCTCAAGACCTGGCGCGCCATGTACGACATCCCCGATCACTCCTGACAGGATCTGTCATAACGCTTCACTAACATTGCCGCATTCTCAACCTGAAAGGAGACGGCAATGCAGCTCTACTACCACCCGATTTCGTCCAACGCCCGCCGCGTGCTGCTGGCGGCCGACCACCTCGGCATCCAGCTCGACCTGGTCGAATGTAACCTGATGAGCGAGGCCGACCGCCGCCGTATCGCCGAAGTCAACGACAACGGCAAGATCCCGGTGCTGGTCGACGACGGTTTCGTGCTGTGGGAATCCTGCGCGATCATGCAATACCTGGCCGACAGCAAGCCGGGCCAGTCGGTCTACCCGCAGGACCCGCTGGCGCGCGCCGACGTCAACCGCTGGATGTTCTGGGCCTGCCAGCATTTCGCGCCGGCGATCAGCATGCTGACCTGGCAGCGGCTGTGGAAGAAGATGGTCACCGGCGAAGACGCGGATGCGAACGAGGTCGCGCGCGGAATCACCGAGCTGGCCCGGGCCGCCGCCGTGCTGGACAAGCACCTGGCGACGCGCCGCTGGCTGGTGTGGGACGGCGTCACCCTGGCCGACTATGCCGTGGCCGCGCCGCTGATGTACCTGGAACGGGCGCGCCTGCCGCTGGAGGGGTATCCACACCTGCTGGCCTGGTTCGAGCGCGTGCAGGCCCTGCCGGCGTGGCGCAACACGGAAGCGGTCTGGTAAAAATTTTTTCAAATGCTTGTCGATTTCGTTCATGATCGTTCGTCGTCGAAATGTAGTGCCGTTTTTCACTCACTTTTCAACATGGGGATGTCATGAACAAGCAGATCTTCGTCAACCTGCCGGTCAAGGACCTGGACAAGTCGAAAGCTTTCTTTAGCGCGCTCGGTTACAGCTTCAATCCGCAATTCTCGAACGACAGCGGGGCCTGCATGGTCATCGCCGAGGGCAGCATCTACGCGATGCTGCTGACCGAGCCCTTCTTCAAGACCTTCATCGACAAGCCCATCGTGCAGGCCAAGGAGGCGACCGAGGTGCTGGTCTGCCTCAGCTGCGAGAGCCGTGAGGAAGTGGACGATCTGGTAGCCAAGGCGCTCGCCGCCGGCGGCCACACGCCGCGTGCGGCCCAGGACCACGGCTTCATGTACGCGCACGCCTTCGAAGACCTGGATGGCCATATCTGGGAACTGGTCTGGATGGCCCCGCAAGCCTGATCAACTTAACCAAAACGACGAGGAGATGTCATGAGCAAGCAAGTGATCTTTAATCTGGCAGTCAAGGACGTGGAAAAATCGAAGGCCTTCTTTTCCAGCCTGGGCTTCAGCTTCAATCCGCAGTTCTCGAACGAGCGCGCGGCGATGATGGTGATCGAGGAGGGCAGCATCCAGGCCATGCTGACGGCCGAGGACTTCTTCAAGTCCCTGACCGGCAAGCCGGTCGTGCAGGCGAAGGAAGCGAACGAGATCGTCATCTGCCTGACCTGCGACAGCCGCGAAGAAGTGGCCAGCCTGGTCGAGAAGGCGGTCGCCGCCGGCGGCCGTACGCCGCATCCGCTGGAAGACGAAGGCTTCATGGTCAGCCAGGGCTTCGAAGACCTGGACGGCCATTTGTGGAACCTGGTCTGGATGAATCCGGCCAGCCGGACCTCTCAGGCGTCCCAGTAACGCTTCAGCAGCCCGTAGTTGACCGTATCGGCAAACTCGCCGAACACGAACCAGCGTTCGGGCATGTAGCCTTCCTTGCGGAAGCCGAGCTTTTCCAGCACCCGGCTAGAACCGATGTTGCGCGGGTCGATGTCGGCTTCGATGCGGTTCAGGTCCAGCGCGTCGAAGCCGTATCGGATGGCCGCGCGCAGGGCCTCGGTCGCGTAGCCCTGGCCCCAGACCTTGCTGACGAGGGCGTAGCCGATCTCGCAGCGGCGGTTCTGGCCGAAGAAGTGGTGCAGGCCCACGTTGCCGATCAATTCGCCGCTGGACAGCAGCTCGATGCCGAAGCGGACTTCGCTGCCGTCTTCGCGCGCGGCCAGGATGCCCTTGATCGATTCCTCGGCCTGGGCGATATCGGTCCAGGGCTCGCGGCTCCAGTAGCGCGCCACTTCCGGGTCGGAGAACAGGGCGTAATGTGCGAGGATGTCGGCTTCGCTCATCGGGCGCAGCTTCAGGCGTTCGGTGGTGAGGACGATGTCCTGCATCTCAGGCTCCTTGGGTAGTCAGGGACAATACGATTTTGGTGATCACGCGCTCGGCTTCTTCGAAGTCCTGCGCCGTCAGTTCGTCACGGTCCAGCACCAGCGCCATCTGCGCCGAAAAATCGGCATAGGACTGCGTCATCGCCCACACCGCAAACAGCAGATGAGTCGCATTCACCGCCGCGATACGCCCATCGGCGATCCAGCGCTCGAACACGGCGATGTCCTGGCGCAGCAGCGGCACCACGCGGTGGCGTATCTGTTCGCCGTAGATCTTGGCGCCGCCGATCACTTCCATCGCATACACGCGCGAGGCTAGCGGCTGCTCGCGCGAGAAGCGCAGCTTGGCCGCCACGTAGGCGCGCAGCACGTCGGCCGGGTCCTGGCTGGGGTCGGCCAGGCTGGCCATGCGCGCCAGCCAGTCGTCCAGCACGTCGTCGAGCACGCGCTTGTACAGAACCTGCTTGGTCGGGAAGTAGTACATCAGGTTCTGCTTCGACAGCCCGGCGCGCTCGGCCACTTCCTGGATCGGCGTGCCTTCGAAGCCGCGCTCGGCGAACAGGCGTACGGCTTCGCGCAGGATCGCCCTTTCGACGTCTTCGCGGTGCTGGACCCGTTTCCCGGGGATCTCGTTGAGTAGTGTGGTCATGGCGGTGGTGTCAAAGGCAGGCGCGGAGGAAATCGAGCAATTGCGGTTCGGCGGCGTAGGCGACGTTGAAGCGGAACCAGGGCGTTGGCGGCGCCTGCAGGCTGAAGAATTCGCCCGGCGCCAGCAGGATGCCGGCGCGCAGGGCCTGGTTGGCGATGCTGCGTCCGTTCCTCTCGGGCGTCGCAGGTAGGGTCCAGCCGGCGCTGACGAACATGCCGCCGCGCGGGCGCGCCAGCGGCTGCAGGCCGGCCTCGATGAGGCGCTCCTGGGCGCGTTCACCGGCGTCATGCAGTTGCTGGACCAGGCGCTCGACCTGGCGCCGGTAGGCCCGGTTGCTGACGGCATCGAACACGGCGCGCTCGTTGACTTCGGAAGTCGTCAGCCCGGTCAGCATCTTCACGCGCACCAGTTCCGGGATCAAGGAAGCGGATGCGCAGATCGAGCCGACCCGCAGCACCGGCGACAAGGTCTTGGAAAAGCTGCCAATGCGGATCACGCGGCGCAGGCCGTCCATCGCCGCCAGCGAAGCTTCGCCGGCGCTGGCGAGTTCGCGGTAGATGTCGTCCTCGACCAGCCAGAAGTCGTACTGCTCGGCCAGTGCCAGCAGGCGGTGCGCCTGGGCCTGCGACAGCGAGGTGCCGAGGGGATTCTGCAGCACCGTGTTGACGAACATGAGCTTGGGGTGATGCGCAGCGGCTTCGCGCGCCAGCGCTTCCATGTCGAGCCCATGCGCGTCGCGCGGGATGCCGACCGGGATGCAGCCGTGGTGGCGCACCAGGGCCAGCAGGTTGCTGTAGCCGGGGTCTTCGACGAACACCACGTCGCCTGGACGCGTCAGCGTGCGCAGGACAAGGTCGAAGGCGTGGGTCGCGCCATGGGTCAGCAGGATCTGTTCCGGCTCGACCGCGCACAGCTCATCCGACAAGGTCTTGCCCAGGTGCTGCCGCAGCGAGGGAAAGCCGAGCGGGTGGCCGTAGCCGCGCAGGCGGCCGGCCGGGATCTTCATCGCGTGGCGTACGGCGTCGAGGATGGTCGATTCGCCATACCACTCGGGCGGCAGCCAGCCGGCGCCGACCGGCAACGCATCGGACTGGCCGGAGTAGAGGTCGGGGGTGAGGGCGTCGACGGGCAGGGCGGACGCCGCGGTGGGCGCGCAGGCGGGCTGGGGCGCGTCAAGACTGCAGCGGGCGACGAAAAAGCCGGAACCCCGGCGCGAGGACAGCACGCCGATGTGCAGCAGGCGGTCGTAGGATTCGACGACGGTGAAGGTGCTGACGCCGTTCACTTTTGCGAATTGTCGAACCGAGGGCATTTTGGTGCCGACGCGTAGTTCGCGCCGATTTACCATCCCGATGATCGCCGCGACGATCTGGTCGACCAGGCTGCCGCGGCGCTGGCGGTCGATGCTCAGCACCGGCCAGGCGGCATCCCCGCTCAAAACCTCACGCACGTGTTCCCCAGATACAGCCATCGAATTTGCCACTGAGTAGCTCCTTCCGGTGCGACATCGGCAACTGTACAGGCTATGCTACCAGTACGGTTGGCCGATTTTGCCGGTTGTGTATATGTGCCGACCTTGTCTTGCTGACTATTATTGCACGATGATTTTGCCAACTGGTAAATCTTTTGGCTGACCCCAGGGAGAGTGAAAGAGATGAACGAGTCCAAGCCGCAATCGATGTCGTCGTTCTGGATGCCATTCACGAACAACCGCGACTTCAAGGCCCATCCCCGCCTGCTGGTATCGGCGGAAGGCATGTACTACAAGGACGTCGACGGCAATGCCATCCTCGACGGTACCGCCGGTCTCTGGTGTGTGCCCTGCGGGCATGCCCAGCCGAAGATCGTCGCCGCGGTCAGCGAAATGGTCGGCCAGCTCGACTTCGCGCCGACCTTCCAGATGGGCCACCCGGCCGCGTTCGACCTGGCCGAGCAGCTGATGGAATACACGGGCCACAAGTTCGGCCACGTGTTCTACACGAACTCCGGTTCGGAAGCGGTCGACACGGCGCTGAAGATCGCGCTGGCCTACCACAAGGCGCGCGGCGAGGGCGGCCGCACCCGCCTGATCGGCCGCGAGCGCGGCTACCATGGCGTCGGCTTCGGCGGCCTGTCGGTGGGCGGCATCGGCCCCAACCGCAAAAACTTTGGCCCGCTGCTGCCCGGCGTCGACCATCTGCCGCACACGCACAACTTGTTGAAAAACGCGTTCTCGCGCGGCGAGCCGGACTTCGGCGTCGAGCTGGCCGACGAGCTGGAACGCATCTGCGCTTTGCACGACCCGTCGACCATCGCCGCTGTGATCATCGAGCCGGTGTCGGGTTCCACCGGCGTGCTGGTGCCGCCGAAAGGCTACCTGAAGCGCCTACGCGAGATCACCAGCAAGCACGGGATCCTGCTGATTTTCGACGAGGTCATCACCGGCTTCGGCAGGCTCACCACGCCGTTCGCCGCCGACTATTTCGACGTCGAGCCGGACATGATCACCACCGCGAAAGGCATCACCAACGGCACGGTGCCGATGGGCGCGGTGTTCTCGAAACAGTTCATCCACGACGCCTTCATGGACGCGCCGCCGGGCATCGAACTGGCCCACGGCTACACCTATTCCGGCCACCCGCTGGCCTGCGCAGCCGGCATCGCCACGCTGGAAGTGTTCAAGGAGCAGGGCGTGCTGGAGAACGCGAAGGCGATCCAGCCCTACTGGGAAGATGCGGTGCACTCGCTGCGCGGCCTGCCGCACGTGATCGACATCCGCACCATCGGCCTGGTGGCCGGCATCGAGCTCGAGCCGATCGCCGGCAAGCCGGGTGCGCGCGCCTTTGCCGCCTTCAAGAAGGCCTTCGCGGACGGTATCCTGATCCGCGTGACGGGCGACATCATCGCCCTGTCGCCGCCGCTGGTGCTCGAGAAGAAGCACATCGACGAGCTGTTCGGCAAACTGGCCGACGTACTCCGCAACCTGGACTGAACAAGGCATCAAGGACATCATGAACGAGACCATCCAACACTACATCGGCGGCCGCGAGGTCGAGGGCACGTCAAGCCGCCATGCCGATGTCTACAATCCGGCGCTGGGCCAGCCTTGTGCGCGCGTGGCGCTGGCGTCGACCGAGGACGTCGATGCTGCCGTCGCCGCGGCCCATGCGGCCTTCCCGGCCTGGGCCGCGACGCCGCCGCTGGCGCGGGCGCGCGTGCTCTTCAAATACCTGCAGCTGTGCCAGCAGCACGTCGACGAATTCGCCGCCCTGGTCACCCGCGAGCACGGCAAGACCTTCGCCGATGCGCAAGGCGAGGTCGCGCGCGGCATCGAAGTGGTCGAATTCGCGGTCGGCATTCCGCAGATGCTGAAAGGCGAATTCACCGACCAGATCGCACGCGGCATCGACGCCTGGTCGATGCGCCAGCCGCTTGGCGTGGTCGCCGGCATCACGCCCTTCAACTTCCCGGTGATGGTGCCGATGTGGATGTTCCCGGTCGCCATCGCCTGCGGCAATACCTTCGTGCTGAAACCGTCCGAGCGCGATCCGTCGGCATCGCTGCTGCATGCGCGCCTGCTCAAGGAAGCCGGGCTGCCGGACGGCGTATTCAACGTGGTCCAGGGCGATAAAACCGCCGTCGACGCGCTGCTCGACCACCCGGACGTGCAGGCGCTCAGCTTCGTCGGCTCTACCCCGATCGCCGAATACATCTACGCCCGCGGCAGCGCGGCCGGCAAGCGCGTGCAGGCGCTGGGCGGCGCCAAGAATCACATGGTGGTGATGCCGGATGCCGACATGGACATGGCGGTGGATGCGCTGATCGGCGCGGCCTACGGCTCGGCCGGCGAGCGCTGCATGGCGATCTCGGTGGCGGTGGCGGTGGGCGACGCCGGCGACGCACTCGTGGCGCGCCTGGCCGAGCGCACCGCTGCACTGAAAGTGGGCGACGGCATGGAGCAGGGCGCCGAAATGGGGCCGGTGGTCACGCTGGCGGCCAAGCAGCGCATCGAGAAACTGATCGGCGAGGGCGTGGAGCAGGGCGCGACCCTGGTGGTCGATGGCCGCGGCTACCGCGTGGCGGGCCGCGAAAAAGGCTTCTTCGTCGGCGGCACGCTGTTCGATCACGTGCAGCCTTCGATGAGCATCTACCAGGAAGAGATCTTCGGCCCGGTGCTGTGCGTGGTGCGCATGCCGGACGTCGGCAGCGCGCTGGAGCTGATCAACGCCAACGAGTACGGCAACGGCGTCGCCGTGTTCACCCGCGACGGCGGCGTGGCGCGCGAGTTCGTGCGCCAGGTGCAGGTGGGCATGGTCGGCGTGAACGTGCCGCTGCCGGTGCCGATGGCCTTCAACAGCTTCGGCGGCTGGAAGAAGAGCCTGTTCGGCGACCACCACGCGTATGGGCCGGAAGGGGTGCGCTTCTACACGCGGCACAAGGCGGTCATGCAGCGCTGGCCGAACACGGCGAGTGCTGGCGTGGAATTTGCATTCCCGCAGATGAAGTAGCACCACTACATCGTCGTCCCCGCGAAGGCGGGGATCCAAGTTTGATGAGTCGTCGCGATGCGCGCAAAACTTGGGTTCCCGCCTTCGCGGGAACGACGTGGTTAGGCACCACGTAAAACAACAGCAAAGGGATGCACATGATCGAGTCTTTGAATTACCTGCCTATTGCAGGCAGCACGCACGACGCATTGTCCGAACGCTTCACCGACCTCGCCCCACCGCTCACCGCACGCCAGGCCGCCATCGAAAGCGCGCGCTGCCTCTACTGCTACGACGCACCCTGCACGCGCGCCTGCCCGACCGGCATCGACGTCGCCAGCTTCATCCGCAACATCCACGACCACAACGTCGACGGCGCCGCGACCACCATCCTGCAGGCGAACATCTTCGGCGGCAGCTGCGCCCGCGTGTGCCCGACCGAGATCCTGTGCGAGGACGCATGCGTGCGCAACAACGATGCCGAAGGCCAGCCGGTCAAGATCGGCCTGCTGCAGCGCCACGCCATCGACAACGCGCAGTTCGACGGCCATCCGTTCCAGCGCGCGCCTTCGACCGGCAAGACCATCGCCGTGGTCGGCGCCGGCCCGGCGGGCCTGTCCTGCGCACACCGCCTGGCGATGCTGGGTCACGACGTGGTCGTGTTCGAAGCGCGCGAAAAGGCCGGCGGTCTGAACGAATACGGCATCGCCAAGTACAAGCTGCCGGGCGACTTCGCACAGCAGGAAGTCGAGTTCCTGCTGTCCATCGGCGGGATCGAGATCCAGTATGGCCGCGCACTGGGCGTCAACCTGCAGCTGGCCGAGCTGCACGCGCGCTTCGACGCGGTCTTCCTCGGCCTCGGCCTGGCGGCCAGCCGCGAGCTGGGCCTGACGGGCGAGAACGCGTCGGGCCTGATGGCGGCGGTCGACTATATCGCCACCTTGCGCCAGGCCGCAGACCTGACCGCGCTGCCGGTGCCGCGCCGCGCCATCGTGATCGGCGCGGGAAACACCGCGATCGACATGGCGGTCCAGCTCAAGCGCTTAGGAAGCGAGGAAGTCACGCTGGTCTACCGCCGCGGCTTCGAGGCGATGAGCGCGACCGGCCACGAGATCGACATCGCCAAGGCCCATTTCGTGCGCATGCGCACCTGGGCCGCGCCGCTCGAAGTGCTGCTCGACGATACAGGCCGCGTGCGCGGCATGCGCTTCGAAGAGACCCGTCTGCAGGATGGCCGCCTGGTGAGCACCGGCGGTATCATCGAGATCGCCGCCGACGCCGTGTTCAAGGCCATCGGCCAGGGCATGGGACTGGCGGCGCTGGTCGATCCGCTGGCGAGGGAGATCGAACGCAGCGACAAGATCCTGGTCGACGACTGCTTCCGTACCGGCCTGCCGGGCGTGTACGCGGGCGGCGATTGCGTCGCGCCGGGGCAGGACCTGACGGTGCAGGCAGTCCAGCACGGCAAGCTGGCCGCGCTGGCCATTCATCACGACATCCAATCCAAAGCGGAGGCAGCATGGCCGACCTGAGCATCGATTTCTGCGGCATCAAGTCGCCGAATCCCTTCTGGCTGGCCTCGGCGCCGCCGACCGACAAGGCCTACAACGTCATCCGCGCCTTCGAGGCCGGCTGGGGCGGCGTGGTCTGGAAGACGCTGGGCGAGGACCCGCCGGCGGTCAACGTCTCGTCGCGCTACTCGGCCCTGCACGGCAAGAACCGCGAGGTCATCGGCTTCAACAACATCGAGCTGATCACCGACCGCAGCCTGGCGCTGAACCTGCAGGAAATCACTGCCGTCAAAAAGGCCTGGCCGGACCGCGCCATGATCGTGTCGCTGATGCTGCCTTGCGAAGAAGCGCCGTGGAAGGAAATCCTGCCGCTGGTCGAAGCGACCGGCGCCGACGGCATCGAGCTGAACTTCGGCTGCCCGCACGGCATGCCGGAGCGCGGCATGGGCGCGGCCGTGGGCCAGCAGCCGGACCTGATCGAGATGGTCACGCGCTGGTGCAAGACCTATTCGAAGCTGCCGGTGATCGTCAAGCTGACCCCCAACATCACTGACGTGCGCGCACCGGCGCGGGCGGCGCTGGCGGGCGGGGCGGACGCGGTCTCGCTGATCAACACCGTCAATTCGATCACCCACCTCGACCTCGACAGCATGGTGGCCTATCCGATCGTCGGCGGGCGCAGCACCCATGGCGGCTATTGCGGCTCGGCGGTCAAGCCGATCGCACTGAACATGGTCGCCGAGATCGCGCGCGATCCGATGACCGCGCACCTGCCGATCTCGGGCATCGGCGGCATCGGCAACTGGACCGACGCGGCCGAATTCATCGCGTTGGGCGCCGGCTCGGTGCAGGTCTGCACCGCCGCGATGCTGCACGGCTTCCGCATCGTCGAGGAGATGAAGGACGGGCTGTCGCGCTGGATGGACCGCAAGGGCTACGAGAACATCGCCGCCTTCTCGCGCAAGGCCGTGCCCAACACGACCGACTGGAAATACCTGGACATGAATTACCAGGTCATCGCCAGCATCGACCAGGACAAGTGCATCCAGTGCGGCAAGTGCTACGTCGCCTGCGAAGACACCTCGCACCAGGCGATCGCGCGGCTGGTCGATGGGAATGCGCGCCGCTACGAGGTCAAGCGCGAAGAGTGCGTGGGCTGCAACCTGTGCGAAATCACCTGTCCGGTCGAGGGCTGCATCACGATGGTGCCGCAGCCGAGCGAGAAGCCGTACATGAACTGGACGCAGGATCCGCGTAATCCCCGGGCCGAGGTAGTATTAGGCGACGCATAAACCGCTACCGATGGAGGCCTGACCCGATGAGCATGGACCCAGCCGCAAACAAGGAACTCTGGAACGAAGACCTCGCGCCCACCGGCGCCGCGCAGCGCACCTGGCGCTGGTACCACTTCGCGGCACTGTGGGTCGGCATGGTGATGTGCATTCCGGCCTACACGCTGTCGGCCAGCCTGATCGAGGCCGGCATGTCGGCTTACCAGGCCGTGCTCACGGTCTTCCTGGCCAATACCATCGTTCTGCTGCCGATGCTGCTGATCGGGCATGCCGGCACCAAGTACGGGATTCCGTATGCGGTGCTGGCGCGCGCTTCCTTCGGCACGCGCGGCGCGCGGCTGCCGGCGCTGATGCGCGCCATCGTCGCCTGCGGCTGGTACGGCATCCAGACCTGGTTCGGCGGCAGCATGATCTACACGCTGCTGGGGGTGATGGCGGGGCACGAGATCGGCGGCGCTAAAATCGCCGGGCTCGGCATCAACGGCGCCCAGCTGGGGTGCTTTCTGGCGTTCTGGGCGATCCAGTTCTATTTCATCGTGCACGGCATGAACGCGATCCGCAAGCTCGAGACCTACACGGCACCGCTGAAGATCGCGATCTGCTTCGTGCTGCTCGGCTGGGTGTACCAGAAGGCCGGCGGTTTCGGTCCGCTGCTGGAGCAGCCGTCTGCCTTCGTCGAGGGCGGCAAGAAGGCCGGGCAATTCTGGCCCACCTTCTGGCCCTCTCTGACGGCCATGGTCGGCTTCTGGGCCACGCTGGCGCTCAACATCCCCGACTTCACCCGCTTCGCGCGCACCCAGCGCGACCAGGTGGTCGGCCAGACCATCGGCCTGCCGGTGCCTATGGGACTGCTGGCAGCGCTGGCCGTGATCGTCACCTCGGCCACCGTGGTCCTGTACGGCAAGGCGCTGTGGGACCCGGTCGACGTGGCCAGCCGCATGACCGGCGCCGCGGTGCTGATCGCGCTGCTCGTCCTGCTGGTCGATACCGTCAGCGTCAACCTGGCCGCCAACCTGGTCGGTCCGGCCTACGATTTCTCGGCGCTGGCGCCGCGCAAGATCTCCTACCGCACCGGGGGCTACCTGACGGCGGGCATCGCGCTGGCCATGATGCCCTGGAAGATCCTGGAATCGACCCAGGGCTATATCTTCACCTGGCTGATCGGCTATTCGGCCCTGCTGGGTCCCATCGCCGGCATCCTGATCATCGATTACTACTTCATCCGCAAGACCGAGCTGGCGGTCGACCAGCTGTACCGCGACGACGGCATCTACGCGTACAAGAACGGCTGGAACATGGCGGCCATCGTCGCCTTCGTGGCCGGCGTGCTGCCGAACATCCCCGGCTTCCTGAACGCCGCCTTCCCGGAGGCCTTCCCGGACGTCGGCAGCGCATTCAAGACCTTATATACCTATGCATGGTTCGTCGGCATCGCGATCGCCGCGGTGGTGTACGGCCTGATGATGAAGGGCAGGGCGGTGCCGGCCATGGCGTCCGCCAAATACTAGGAGATCCTGATGACTGTGTTGATTCGCGGTGGTACCGTCGTGAACGCCGACCGCGCGTTCCGTGCCGATGTGCTGTGCAGCGGCGACAAGATCGTCGCCGTCGGCGAGAACCTGGAAGCCCCAAGCGGGGCGACCATCGTCGACGCCGGCGGCCAGTACGTGATGCCGGGCGGGATCGACACCCACACCCACATGCAGCTGCCCTTCATGGGGACGGTCACCGCCGACGATTTCTATACCGGCACCGCGGCCGCAATCGCGGGCGGCACGACCACCATCATGGACTTCGTGATTCCGGACCCGAAGCAGCCGCTGATGGACGCTTTCCGCACCTGGCGCGGCTGGGCCGAGAAGTCCGCCGCCGACTACACCTTTCACGTGGCCGTCACCTGGTGGGACGAGTCGGTGCACGCGGACATGGGCACTCTGGTGCGCGAACACGGCGTGAACAGCTTCAAGCACTTCATGGCCTATAAAAACGCCATCATGGCCGACGACGAGACCCTGGTGAAGAGTTTCAAACGCGCGCTGGAACTGGGCGCGATCCCGACCGTCCACGCCGAGAACGGCGAACTGGTCTACCAGCTGCAGCGCGAGCTGCTGGCCAAGGGCATCCGCGGACCGGAAGCGCATCCGCTGTCGCGTCCTCCGGCGGTCGAAGCCGAGGCGGCGAATCGCGCGATCGCCATCGCCGGCGTGCTCGGCACCCCGGTCTACATCGTCCACGTGTCCTGCGCCGAATCGCTGGAGGCCATCACGCGCGCCCGCGCGCACGGCCAGCGCGTCTACGGTGAGGCCCTGGCCGGCCACCTGGTCATCGACGACAGCGTCTACAGCAATCCCGACCCGGCCTTCGCGCGCGCCTTCGTGATGAGCCCTCCGTTCCGCTCCAGCCACCACCAGACCGCGCTGTGGCAAGGCCTGCAGGGCGGGAACCTGCACACCACCGCCACCGACCACTGCACCTTCTGCGCCGAGCAGAAGGCGATGGGCGCCGACGATTTCACGCGCATCCCGAACGGCTGCGGCGGCGTCGAGGAGCGCATGGCCGTGGTCTGGGACGCCGGCGTCAACACCGGCCGCCTGACCCCGTCCGAATTCGTGAAGGTCACCTCGACCAACGCGGCGCAGATCTTCAACATCTATCCGCGCAAGGGCGTCATCCAGGCGGGCGCCGATGCCGACGTGGTGGTCTGGGACCCGGAAGCGACGCGCACGCTGTCCGCCGCAACCCAGCATTCGAAGGGCGGCTTCAACGTGTTCGAAGGCCGCACCGTGCGCGGGGTGCCGACGCATACCGTGGCGGCGGGTAAGCTCGCCTACGCCAACGGGGATTTGCGTGCGGAGCAGGGGGCGGGGCGGTATGTCGAGCGTCCTGCGTTTACCGCGACTAGCGCCACCAACATGTAAACGTCATTCCCGCTTTCGCGGGAATGACGGCGGATACGATAACTCTAAGGACACACCCATGAACGAACTCCGCATCAACGGCCCCCGCCTCTGGAACGCCCTGATGGAACTCGCCCAGATCGGTGCCACCGACAAGGGCGGCGTCAAGCGCCTGGCTCTCACGGACCTCGACCGCCAGGGCCGCGACCTGGTGGTCCAGTGGGCGAAGGATGCCGGGCTGGCCGTTACGGTCGATAAAATCGGCAACGTCTTCATGCGCCGCGAGGGCAGCAATCCTTCACTGCCGCCCATCGTCACCGGCAGCCACATCGACACCCAGCCGACCGGCGGCAAGTTCGACGGCAATTACGGCGTGCTGGCCGGGCTGGAAGTCGTGCGCACGCTGAACGACCTGCAGATCAAAACCGAAGCCCCGATCGAGGTCGCGTTCTGGACCAACGAGGAAGGCTCGCGCTTCGTGCCGGTGATGATGGGCTCCGGCGTATTTTGCGGCGCCTTCAGCCTCGAGACGGCGTATGCGGCGCGCGACGTCGACGGCAAAAGCGTGGGCGAGGAGCTGGCCCGCATCGGCTACCAGGGCGAACAGTCCCCGGGCGATCATCCGATCGGCGCCTATTTCGAGACCCACATCGAGCAGGGTCCGGTGCTGGAAGACGAAGACAAGGTGATCGGCGTGGTGCCGGCCGTGATGGGCCTGTCCTGGTACGACTGCACGGTCGAGGGCATGGAGGCGCACGCCGGCCCGACCCCGATGCACCTGCGCCGCGATGCGCTGCAGGTCGCGACGCGCATCATGCAGGAGACGGTGGCCATCGCGAACCGCTATCCGCCGTATGGCCGCGGCACGGTCGGCATGGTGCAGGTCTTCCCCAACAGCCGCAACGTGATCCCGGGCCGGGTCAAGTTCAGCATCGACCTGCGCAACGTGAACGACGAACTGCTGAACACCATGCACGAGGAGATCACGGCCTTCGTCGACCGTACCAGCAGCGAAACCGGCCTGAAGATCCAGCTGGAGCGCGTGTCCTACTACCCGCCTTGCCCCTTCCACCCGGACTGCGTCGGCGCAGTGCGCAATGCGGCGGAAAAGCTCGGCTATTCGACCATGGACGTGGTGTCCGGCGCCGGTCACGATGCGATCTACGTGGCGCGCCTGGCGCCGGCCGGGATGATCTTCGTGCCCTGCAAGGACGGCATCAGCCACAACGAAATCGAAGATGCCCAGCCGGCCCACCTGGAAGCCGGCTGCAACGTGCTGCTGCATGCGATGCTGGAGCGGGCCGGCGTTGTTGCTGGCTAGCACATAATCGTCTGGCACGAATGGCGAAATTGTTGCACAATGGTAATAATTTCGCTTGGGATGTTTCTGATCTCGCCAAGCTGAGGAAGTCGTAGCATACTGTTCAAAGTTGCTGCCTCGATTTGCAGTCCTCTGACAGGTGTTGACGATGCTGACTGGACATTACGAAACACCCCTGGTCCTGCTTTCCATTCTTGTCGCGATCGCCGCCTCTTATGCGGCGCTCAGCCTGGCAGGCCGCGTGAGCGAATCGCGCGGCCGTGCCGTCGCCGCCTGGATCGTCGGCGGCGCCATCGCCATGGGCTCGGGCATCTGGGCCATGCACTTCGTCGGCATGCTGGCCTTCCGGCTGCCGATCCCCATCGCCTTCGACCTCCCGCTGACCCTGGCCTCGCTGTTGCTGCCGATCGCCGCGTCCTGCCTGGCGCTGTGGCAGGTCAGCCGCGCCGAACTCGGGCCGGTGCGCCTGGCCGTCAGCGCGGTCGTGATGGGCATCGGCATCAACGCCATGCACTACACCGGCATGGCGGCCATGCGCATGGAGCCGGGCATCGTCTACGATCCCTGGCTGTTCGCGCTGTCGGTGGCGATCGCCATCGGCGCCTCGAGCCTGGCGCTGTGGATCGCCTTCCGCCTGCGCCACAACACGCCCAGGGTCTGGCTGCCGCGCGTGGGTGCGGCGGTGGTGATGGGCGGCGCCATCGTCGGCATGCATTACACCGGCATGGCCGCCGCCAGCTTCCCGCTCGACAGCGTGTGCATGGCGGCGAAGGGCGGTGTCAATCATGACGGCCTGGCGACCCTGGTCGTGATCGCGACCCTGGGCGTGCTCGGCTTCGCGATGCTGGCCTCGCTGTTCGATGCGCGGCTGGAAGCGAATGCGCGCGTGCTCGAGATCTCGCAGGCCACCGCCGCCGAGCGCCAGGACCTGCTCATGCGCGAGCGCGCCGCGCGCGACGAGGCCGAGCGCCTGAGCGCCCTGAAGGACGAATTCCTGGCCACGCTCTCGCACGAGCTGCGGACCCCGCTCAACGCGATTCTCGGCTGGGCCAGCATGCTGCAGCGCGGCGGGCGCGACGAGGAAACCGCCAGGCGCGGCCTCGAGACCATCGAACGCAATGCGCGCGCCCAGGGCCAGCTGATCGACGACCTGCTGGACATGAGTCGCATCATTTCCGGCAACCTGCGCCTGGACGTGCAGCTGATCGAGCCCGAGAAGGTGGTCGAAGCGGCGATCGGCACCGTGCACCCGGCCGCGGTGGCCAAGAAGATCGATTTGCGCGTCGACGTGGTGCGCGGCCTTGGCACCGTGCTGGCCGACCCCAACCGGCTGCAGCAGGTGATGTGGAACCTGCTGTCGAACGCGGTCAAGTTCACGCCCAACGGCGGCATGGTGCAGGTGATGCTGGGCCGCGACGGCCAGGACGTGGTGATCCGCGTGGCCGATTCCGGCATCGGCATCGCGCCCGATTTCCTGCCCTATGTGTTCGACCGCTTCCGCCAGCAGGACGCCTCGATCACCCGCAAGCACGGCGGCCTGGGCCTGGGCCTGTCGATCGCCCGCCAGCTGGTCGAGCTGCATGGCGGCACCATCGGCGTTTCCAGCCCGGGCACGCACGCCGGCACCACCTTCACCGTGCGCCTGCCGCTGGCCGAGGCGCCGGCCCAGGCGCCGTCGCCGCAGCCGTCCGGTAGCGCCTCGCCTGCCGCGCCGCAGGGCGACCTCGCCGGCGTGAAGGTGCTGCTGGTCGACGATGCCGCCGACACCCTCGACGTGCTGCAGCAGATCCTGCAGCACACCGGCGCCACCATCATGGCCGCGTCCAGCGCCGGCAAGGCCCTGGCCATGCTGGAGCGCGAACGGCCGGACGTGATCGTCAGCGACATCGGCATGCCCGACGTCGACGGCTTCGAACTGATCCGCCGCATCCGCCGCCGCTCGGCCGGCGCCGGCGGCGCGATCCCGGCGATCGCCCTGACCGCCTTCACGCGCCAGGACGACCGCCAGAAGGCGATGCAGGCCGGCTTCAACGACTACCTCGCCAAGCCGGTCGAACCGACCTCGCTGGTGGCGCACATCGCGCAGGTGGTGGGCCAGCGTGGCCAGCGGGAGACGGCCGACAGCGCCTGATGGCAACGCTTACTGGAAGGTCGTCTCGCGCTCGGGCGTGGCGCTGATGCGGTGGATGGACAGGTCGGCGCCGTCGAACTCCTGCTCGGCGTCGAGGCGCAGGCCGACCGTCTTCTTCAGCAGGCCGTAGACGATCCAGCTGCCCGCCCCGGCAATCAAAATGCCGAGCAGGGTGCCCAGCAGCTGCGAGACCAGCGACACCCCGCCCAGGCCGCCCAGCGCGTGGCTGCCGAAGATGCCGGCCGCGATCCCGCCCCAGGCGCCGCACAGGCCGTGCAGCGGCCACACGCCCAGCACGTCGTCGATCTTCCAGCGGTTCTGCGCCAGCGTGAACAGCGACACGAAGATCGCCCCGGCCACCGCGCCGGTCACCAGGGCGCCGAGCGGATGCATCAGGTCCGAACCCGCGCACACGGCCACCAGTCCCGCCAGCGGGCCGTTGTAGACGAAGCCCGGGTCATTGCGGCCCATGACGAAGGCGGTGAGGGTGCCGCCGGTCAGCGCCATCAGCGAATTCACGGCCACCAGCCCGTTCATCTTGTCCAGCGTCTGCGCGCTCATCACGTTGAAGCCGAACCAGCCCACGATCAGCACCCAGGCGCCCAGCGCCAGGAAGGGGATGTTCGAGGGCGGGTGGGCGGCGATGCGGCCGTCCTTCGCATAGCGGCCGCGGCGCGCGCCCAGCAGCAGCACCGCCGGCAGCGCGGCCCAGCCGCCCACCGCATGCACCACTACCGAGCCGGCGAAGTCGTGGAAGGGCGCGCCGAAGCTGGCCTGCAGCCAGTCCTGGAAGCCGAAGCGGTGGTTCCAGGCGATCCCCTCGAATAATGGATAGATGAAACCGACCAGCACGAAGGTGGCCGCCATCTGCGGGTGGAATTTGGCGCGCTCGGCGATGCCGCCCGAGATGATGGCCGGGATCGCCGCCGCGAAGGTCAGCAGGAAGAAGAACTTCACGAGTTCGTAGCCGTTCTTCGCCACCAGGGTGTCCGTGCTGCCGAAGAAGTGGATGCCATAGGCGATCGCATAGCCGACGAAGAAGTAGGCGATGGTCGAGACGGCGAAGTCGATCAGGATCTTGACCAGGGCATTCACCTGGTTCTTGCGGCGCACCGTCCCCAGTTCGAGGAAGGCGAAGCCGGCGTGCATGGCCAGGATCATGATCCCGCCGAGCAGGATGAAAAGTGCGTCGGCTCCGGTTTTATAGGCATCCATCGGTACTGCTCCCAAAAAGTGCGTGCGTTATGCGGTAGCACTTCTTGATAGCAATAAGCGTTCCAATTTGGGGAGCAGGGTGGTGCAGGCGTGCACCGCTTGTGCACAGGCAGCCGGCAACGCCCTGTTCGCGTGCGCACGCACCAGCTGGGTGCATGCGTGCGCCAAAATGTTACTGAAGGTCGATGCGTCCGTACACGCCATGCGCTTCGTCTCCCGGCCCGGCGGTATAGAACAGCGTGTTGGCCGGCTGGCTGTTCACGCCGTTGCCGAATGCAATGCCCCACAACCCGTCGATGACGATCGGCGCGCCGCCGCTGCGCGACAGCGTGCCGGCAAAGGCCCCGGTATCCACGTTGTAGGCGTTGATCTTGCCATCGCCAAAATTCGCTACCAGCAGCATGTTGCTGGCGCCGCCGAAATTGGCCGGGGCCAGCGCCATGCCCCAGGGTGCGTTGAGCGCGCCATTGCTGACCAGGCGCTTGAGCAGGGCGCCGCCGGCATCGAACACGTCGACGATGCCCAGGCCAGCGCCCTTGGTTTCCTCGGTGCTGCCGGTGGCGCGCTGCGCATAGGCAACATAGATGCGCCCGCCGATGGCCTGGATGCCGAAGGGCGCGTAGCCGGCAGGAAGGTTCGGGTCGCCGAAGCTGCCGCCGGACAAGGTGACCTTGTTCCAGGTGCTGTCGTAGACGTCGATCCGGCCGTTGCGGAAATCGGCCGCGTACAGGTAGCTTGCGCCGTTGAAGGTGGCGGTGGCCAGCCCTTTGTAGACCGCGCCTGCGGCGCCGGTATCGACGGCGACGATGGCGTTCGTGCGGTTGACCGACGGCGACCAGCCCGACAGTGTGCCGTTTTCGCTGGCGAAGATGAAGGCACTGCCGCCGCTCGTACCGTTCTGGCTGACCTGGAAGGTGGCGCCGCTGTTGAAGACGATGCCGGTGGGATTGGACGCGCCGGCGCTGCCGGGCGGAATGGCGACCACCAGGGTCTGCGGCACGCCGTTGCCGTCGTACAGCGTGGAGGTGGCGCTGCCGTTGTTCGCTACCCAGACGAAGCCGGTCGGGTTGAAGGCGATGCCCCAGGCGTTGACCAGTTTGGCGTCCGTGTGTTCGGCGCCGGTGCCGCTGTCCGCCACCAGGGTGCGGGTAGCGAACGCGCTGGCGATCGTGGGCGTGACCACGGGCGGCGGTACCGCGTTCATCGGCGCGTCGCCGCCGCCACCGCCGCAGGAAACGAGGGCGACGGCGAGGCCGGCGCCGAACAGGCCGGCCTTGAGGCAGGCGGCCGCTCTGGATTGGATGCGCATGATGAACTCCTGTCGGGACGAGGAAGGAAGAGGGAGAGCATGCGTTAATGCCGTCCCGGCCCCGCAGGGTTCAAACGATTCAGGAATAAACGCGCAGGAAATCCAGCAGCACCCGCGCCGCGATGTCCGCATCGTCGGCTGTCATGGTCTCGAGCGGATTGTGGCTGATGCCGCCGTTGCCGCAGCGCGTGAACAGCATGGCAACATCGGTAACGGCCGCCATCGCCATCGCATCGTGGCCGGCGCCCGACAGCAGATCGAAGCGCGGCAGGCCGGCGCGCTGCACGGCTTCGCCCAGCCGGTCCATCAGGCGCGGGGCGCAGGGCGCGGCCTGGGCCTCGACCAGCAGCTCGGTCTTGAACTCGATGCCGCGCCGCGCGCAAATGGCGTCGATGCCGTCCATGATGTCCTTGACGGCGGCGATGCGCTCGGCGTCCGTGGCCGAGCGGATGTCGAGCGAGAGCCGGCAGCGGCCGGGCACCACGTTGACCGAACCGTCGGGCACCGCCAGCTGGCCGACGGTGCCGACCAGCGTGCCCTTGCCGGTGCAGCGCTGCTCGACCAGCAGCACGATCTCGGCCGCGGCCGCCGCCGCATCGCGCCGCATCGCCATCGGCGTGGTGCCGGCATGGCTGGCCTGGCCGGTCAGCTCGACCAGGTAGCGCGAACTGCCGGCGATCGCCGTCACCACGCCCAGCGGCAGGCCGCGCTCCAGCAGCACCGGGCCCTGTTCGATATGGACTTCGACATAGCCGAGCAGCTGCGCCGGATCGCGCGCGATGGCCGGAATCTGCTGCGGGTCGTGGCCGGCCTCCTGCAGCGCCTCGCGCATGCTGACGCCGCCGGCGTCGCGCGTGTCCAGCAGTGACAGGTCGAAGCGCCCGGTGACCGCATTACTGCCCAGGAAAGTCGAGCGGAAGCGCACGCCTTCCTCTTCCGCGAAGCCGATCACTTCGAGGTGGTAGGGGAGGCGCTCGCCCTTGCCGTGCAGGTGCTTCACGATCGCGATGGGCAGCAGGATGCCGAGGCGGCCGTCGTACTTGCCGCCGTTGCGCACGGTGTCGTAGTGCGAACCAGTGATGACCTTTTTCGCCGCCGGGTCGAGCGCGGCGTAGCGGCCGACCACGTTGCCGACCGCGTCGATGTGGACCTCCATGCCGGCATCACGCATCCAGCTGGCCAGCTTTGCGGCCGTTTTCTGGTGGGCGGGCGTCATGTAGGCACAGGTGAGTCCTTGCTCGTCGTCCGAGATGGCGCCGATCTCTTCGGACCAGTCCATGACGAGTGGACCGAAGGCGAGTTCGACGCCCAACAGGGCGTTCAGACGGATCTCGGCGATGCGGTGCACTTGGCGCAGCGCTTCCTGCAGCTCGTCCTGGCGGCGGTTCTTCAGGCGCCGCTCGAAGGTCGCGATAATGGCCTGGCGCGTCAGGCCCTTGCCGGTCGGGCCCTTCACCGCGAGGATGAAGGGAAAGCCGAACTTGTCGTTGTAGGCCGCGTTCAGACGGTGCAGCAGCGCGAATTCCTCGGGACTGCAGCGGTCCAGGCCGGAGGCCGCCTGCTCGCCGGTCGATTCCGCCGTCAGCTCGCCCGCGATCGCGGCCTTGCCGGCCAGCTCGGGGTGGGCGCGCAATAGCGACAGCTGCTCGGCTTCGCTGGCCTGCACGACGGCGTCCTGCAGCGCCAGCTTGAGCGCGGCCAGGCTGGCAAAGGGACAGTGGGCGGCGGCGCGTTCCGGGATCCACGGGGAGTGCTCGTAGATGCCGTGCAGCTGGTCGACGAAGGTGGCGGTATCGCAGGTGTTCAGTTGCTGGAGTGTGGTCATGGCCTTGGTTCCGATATAAGCATCCGATGATAAATCCTGCAACTACGTGGCTTATATGTTCTGACTGATCTTACCCGTCCGCGTGAGCATATACCGCGGCTTATTCCGATTCAGGCCAGAGGAAGACAGCCTGATGTTTTGTGTCCGGGGCAGGAAGAATTCCCTGTAGATGGAACAGCATGCCGGCAAGGTCCATCGAATTGACTTCCCGATGATTCCATACCGGCTCGTCCGCCCATTGCACTGCAAGATCGCAGATCTCGTCGTCGCTGCACCTTGCCAGCGCTGTGATGAAGCTGGCGTCGAGGCGATACAGAACTTTGTCGCACGCATCCAGGCGTAAGGCAGGGAAGCGGTCATCGCCGGTCAGCAAGCGCGATAGGGCAGTAAAACCACGAAAATCCGGCGTGCCGATGGCCGCCACCGGAAAGCGTTCGACGGCTTCGGTCCAGTTGCAAGTCCTGATCTGTTCTTCCGTACAGGCGAAGAAATCGATGTTCACCATGTTGTGCTCCCGTGCTCAGGGTTTGACCAGCGCCTTGGCCGCCGCCGTCACCTGATCCCGCAACCACTTGTGCTCCGTCGACTGGTGCACGCGCTGGTGCCACAGCTGATAGAAGCGCATCGGCGGGAACTTGATCGGCACCGTGAAATTCTTCAGCGGCAGCGTGCGTTCGTAGAAGCGGATGAACTGGCGGCCGGTGGTCAGCACCAGGTCGGTCTGGGTCAGCATGTAGGGGATCAAGCCGAAGTAGGGGCACTCGACCGCCACCTTGCGCTGCAGGCCCTGGCGATCGAGGAAAGCATCGATCACGCCGTGGTAGCCCGGCAGCATGGGCGAGGGCGCCACGTGCGGCAGGCTCAGATAGTCTTCGAGCGTCATCGCGTCAAAGGCGGTGCGCTTGGCGTAGGCGCTGTCGGCGCGCATCGTGCAGATGATCGGGTCTTCGAACAGCTTCGAGATGTGCAGGTGCGCGGGCGGCTCGTCCCAGTTGGCGATCACCAGGTCGATCTCGCCGTCCGACAGCATGCGCAGGTAGTCGGTGCCCGGCCCCAGGTGGTGGATCGCGACCTTGCTGTTGGGTGCACCGCGGCGTATCGATGCCACCACGCTGGGCAGGAACTGCGTGTCCAGGTAGTCGGGCGCGGCGATGTGGAAGGTGCGTTCCGCCTGCTCGGGCACGAAGGGCGACTTCTTGATGAACAGGCTCTCGGTCTCGTCGAGGATGCGCTTGGCGGGCTTGAGCAGGCTTTCGCCGTGCTGGGTCGGCACCATGCCGCGCGCGCCGCGCACCAGCAGCGGATCGCCGGTCAGTTCGCGGAGTTTACGCAGCGAAGCCGAGATCGAGGGCTGCGGCTGGTTCAGTTTCAGGGCCACGCGCGACACGTTCTTCTCCACCAGCAGCAGGTAGAGGATGCGGATCAGGTGCAGGTCGAGGTGCTGGGGCAGGCTGCTCATGGCAAAGTCGGGAAAACGTTTCGTATATGCGTGTGCTTATGTCGAATATACGGTATTTTTCATGTTGAATAAATGGAAACCGGTTTATCTTGTGCTAATTCGCGCGCATTTCGCTTCGACTGAAGGATGTTCATGGACTACCTGGTACCGTACGGCCTCGAATGGATGAATCTGCTGGTTCGCTGGCTGCACATCATCACCGGCATCGCCTGGATCGGCGCCTCGTTTTACTTTGTCTGGCTGGACAACTCCTTGAGGCCGCCCGCGCCCGGCGGCGAGCTGGCAAAGAAAGGCGTGGCCGGCGAGCTGTGGGCGGTGCATGGCGGCGGCTTCTACAACCCGCAAAAATACCTGGTCGCGCCCGCCGAACTGCCGGCCGACCTGCACTGGTTCAAATGGGAAGCCTATTCGACCTGGCTGTCGGGCTTTGCGCTGCTGACCATCGTCTACTACTTCAACGCCCAGGCCATGATGGTCGACCGTACGGTGGCCGATCTGTCGAGCTGGCAGGCGGTCGGCATCGGCCTCGGCAGCTTGGTGGCGGGCTGGGTGGTCTACGACCTGCTGTGTCGCTCGAAGCTGGGCAAGCACGACCTGGCCTTCGGGGCCGTCATCTTCGTGTTCCTGGTCGGCGCCACCTGGGTGCTCACGCACTGGCTGAGCGGACGCGCGGCCTACATCCACGTCGGCGCGATGATCGGCACCATCATGGTGGCCAACGTGGCGATGGTCATCATCCCGGGCCAGCGCAAGATGGTCAACGCGATGATCGCCGGCCAGAAGCCGGACCCCATCTACGGCATCCGCGGCAAGCAGCGCAGCGTGCACAACAACTACTTCACGCTGCCGGTGCTGTTCATCATGATCAGCAACCACTTTGCGATGACCTACCGCCACGAGCATGCCTGGGCCGTGCTGGCCGGGATCATGCTGGCCGGCGTCTTCATCCGCCACTTCTTCAACCTGCGCCACAAGGGCCGCGTCGAGTTCAAATACCCGGCCATCGGCGTGCTGCTGCTGGCGGCGGTGGCGGTGGCGATCGCACCGAAAGCGCCGACGGCATCGACGGCCACGGCGAACGCCAGCGCCGGCCCGCAGTTTGCGCAAGTCCAGGGCATCATCCAGCAGCGCTGCGTATCCTGCCATGCGGCGCATCCGACGCAGCCGGGTTTCGCCACCGCGCCGGCCGGGGTGATGCTGGACGACCCGCACGGGATCTCGCAGAACGCCCAGCGCATCTACCAGCAGGCGGTGCAGCTGAAGGCCATGCCGCTGGCGAACATGACCAACATGACGGACGCCGAACGCGCCCAGGTCGCGGCCTGGTTCGAATCCGGTGCAAGGACGAATTGAATGGAACAAGCACAAGAAAAACTGATGCATTGGATCGACGCCCACTTCGATGAAGAGGTGGCCTTCCTGCAGGAGATGATCCGCATTCCGACCGACACCCCGCCGGGCAACAACGCGCCGCACGCCGACGCCGTCGCCGAACGGGTCAAGGACTTCGGCTGGCAGGCCGAGAAGCACGCCGTGCCGGAACAGCGCGTGCGCGACTACGGCATGCAGAGCATCACCAACCTGATCGTGCGCCGTCCGTATGGCGCTGGCGGCCCGACCGTGGCCCTGAACGCCCACGGCGACGTGGTGCCGCCCGGCGAGGGCTGGAGCAAGCCGCCCTACGGCGGCGTGATCGAGGATGGCTACATCTACGGCCGCGCGGCGGCGGTCTCGAAGAGCGACTTCGCGACCTTCATCTTCGCCGCGCGCGCACTCGAGGCGCTGGGTGTGCCGCTCAAGGGCGCGCTTGAACTGCACTTCACCTACGACGAGGAATTCGGCGGCCTGCTCGGCCCCGGCTACCTGCTCGAACAGAACCTGACGAAGCCCGACTTCGTGATCGCCGCCGGCTTCGCCTACGACATCGTCACCGCCCACAACGCCTGCCTGCAGCTGGAGATCACGGTGCACGGCAAGGCCGGCCACGGCGCGATGCCGGAGACCGCGGTCGACGCGCTGCAGGCGGCGACCCGCATCCTGAACGCGATCTACGGCCAGCTGCCCGAGCTCAAGAAGATCAAGTCCAAGGTCCCCGGCATCGATTCGCCGACCATGCTGGTCGGCCGCATCGACGGCGGCACCAACACCAATGTGGTGCCGGGCAAGGTGGTCATGAAGATGGACCGCCGCATGATTCCGGAAGAAGATCCGGTGGCGGTCGAAGCCCAGGTGCGTGCGCTGATCGAGGAGGCGGTCAGGGACTGCCCCGGCATCCGCCTCGAGATCAGGCGCCTGCTGCTGTCGCACGCGCTGCGCCCGCTGCCAGCCGGTGAGAAGCTGGTGCAGAGCCTGCAGCGCAACGGCCAGGCCGTGATGGGCGAGGCGCCGCAAGCCAAGGGCACGCCGCTGTACGCCGATGCGCGCCTGTACGGCGAACGCGGCATTCCGGCGGTGCTGTACGGCGCCGGGCCGCGCACGGTGCCGGAATCGAACGCCAAGAAGGCGGACGAGAAGCTGCACCTGGAAGACCTGCGCAAGGCGACCAAGGTGGTGGCGCTGACGCTGCTGGACCTGCTCGCGGCAGGAAACTGAGCGTCACAGCCGCGGCGGCATCTCCGGCCGGGCCTTGCACCATTGCGCGCGCTGCGCCCACGCGGCATCCGGCGTGCCGGCAGCAGGCGTCGTTCCCGACACCTGCTGCAGCTGCACATACTTCACCACGGCCTCGCAGTTGCCGAGTTCCGCGCCTTGCCGGAACACCGCGGCCGCCAGGTCGGTATCGCCGCGCTGTTCCAGGATGAGCCCATAGTGATAGTAGGCGGGCGGGTAGCGCCACTGCATGGCCTTCTGATACAGGCGCGCCGCTTCACCCTGGTCGGCAAGGCCTGCGCGTCCCGTTTCAACCAGCATGCCCAGTGCGATCTCGGCGCGGCCCTCGCTGCGGTCCAGCGCCTTGCGGTACAGGGCGGCGGCCTGCTTGTCGTCCTGCGCGTTGCCCATGCCAAGTTCGAAGCTGCGCCCCAGATAGTAATGGCCGGCCGGGTAATTCTGCGCCGCCGCGCGTGCGAGCCAGGCGGCTGCGGCCGCACGGTCCGCGTCGGATGCGGCGCGCTGCATCGCCAGCACGCCAAGCCGCGCCTGCGCGGCAGCCAGGTTGCCCTCGGCGGCCTTGGTCAGCCAGTACAGCGCCTTGTCGATGTCGAGTTCCCCGGCGGTGCCGTACTGGTAGATCCAGGACAGGTTGGCCTGCGCCCAATGGTGTCCCTGTTCAGCCGCTTTCGCGTACCAGTAGGCCGCCTGTTTCTTGTCGAGCGGGACACCGGCGCCGCGCGCATACAGCACGCCCAGATTGTTCTGTGCGTAGGCGTTGCCGTTTTGCGCCGCCAACCGGTACCAGACCGCGGCTTGCGCAAGATCCGCCTTCACGTAGGTGCCGTGTTCGTACCAGGTGCCGACCCTGTTTTGCGAAGCGGGATCGCCCGCATCGGCGAGCGCCTTGATCCTGGTGAACGTTGCCTGGTCCTGGGCTTCCCCTTTCCCGGCGTCGCCCGGCACCCACACATATTGGGTCTTGAGCCAGGCGGTCGGTACCTGGCCGGTGGCAAGCACTGCGTGGAACATGCAGCGGCGGACGCCCGCCAGCGCGGCCTCGTCCAGGTCCGTCCTGCCGCTGGACTTGAACACGCGGGCGTCGGTCACCAGGCCTTCGTCGCCGATTTGCACTTCCACGGTCGTGATGCCGCCGGCGCCTTGTGCGAGCGCGGCGGCAGGGTAGGCGGGGCGGGGGCAGGCGTTCAGGTCGACGGTCATCACCTGCTGCGCGTCCTGGACGCGCGCGGCGAGCGCATGCGAGGAGAGAATGGAGGCCGCGGCGGCCAGGAAAAGGGTAGAGGTTTTCATCCCATGAATGTACGCCATGCGCGGCGCTACAAATGCGCGGATTGTCACGATGCTGAGTGGTGACAAAGCGAGGATTTTGAAGGGGAACTTGCTTGCTATCCTGCTGGTCCTTGAAAACGAATACCAAGAGATCGGCCATGAACCTTGCCTTTGTCGTCCTGCCAGTAGTGCTGGTGCTCGCTCTGCTGATCGGGCTGGCGCAGACCCTGGCGAAGAAGCGCACCCCGGAAGGGAAGTACCGGCGCCGCGAAATCATGACGGACAACGAGATGGAGTTCTTCGGCCGCCTGGTCGCGGCCCTGCCGGACCATTACATCTTTCCCCAGGTCGCGACGTCGGCCTTGCTGGAGCCTGCCGCCGGCGACCGCAAGCGGGCCCACAGCGACCGTCTGCGCATCGCCCAGCAGCGTCTTGACTACGTGGTCTGCAACCGCAGGTGTGAAGTCGTCGCCGTGGTCGAGCTGGACGACCGCACCCATAGCCAGGCCAAGGATGCAATCCGCGACGGCCGCCTGGCGCAGGGCGGCTACCGGACGGTGCGCTTCCAGTCGCGCCAGAAGCCGCCAGCGGCCGCGATTCGCGCCGCGATCCTGCCGCCCGCTTTTAGTTCTGCCACGCCGGCCGCGGAAGCTTATTTCTCCGGCGCGGACAGCTTGCGCGGCACGATGGCAAACTGCGGCGCGGAGCCGTAATCGGGCTTCACGCTGCGCGCCATGAAGCGTTTCCAGGCCTCGCGTCCGGCCTCGCCGCCGGCGTCATGCGCGTAGGCCAGTGCCGGCTGCATGTTCGAAGGGTAGCCGGTGGGGCTGTACGAATAGCCCGTCATCTCGCCCGGTTTGATCTTGAGCGCCTGCGCCATGCCGCCGCTGCCGCAGGGCTGCGCCGTCACTTCGGGCGGCAGGCTGGCCTTGTAGGCCTGTTCCATGCTCGTGTAAAACGGTGCGTTTGCAGACTCGCGCACGGTCAGCGCGTAGATCGCGCCGTTGACCCAGCACGCTCCCGGCGCCGTCATGCGCTGGATTGGAAACTTCGCTTTCCAGGCCAGCAGGCGGTCCGCTTCCCTGAAGCCCAGCTCCACCAGGTGGCCGACAGCGGCGGTGAAGAAATCGTCCTGCCACGGCGCCACCCCGGTGCCTTTCTCGTAGACGACCGCATAGCCGTTGGCGATGAAGCCCAGCTTGTTGGCCTTCGGGTTGTCGGTGTATTCGGCGTTGTACCAGTCCAGGTTGGCCTTCACGATGCGCTGGAAGTCCGCCTTCAGCGGGTCCTTGTCGGGCGCGATGTAGGCCGCTTCGCCCAGCGTGCGCAGGCCCCAGGCCTGGCCGCGCACCTGGTCGGACCTGAGCAGGCCCTTGATATTGTCGCGGTAGCCCGGGTTGGAACTGAACGCGTCGTACATCGCCCAGAACTCGAGTTCTTCGAGGTAGTAGAAGTCGCCGGTGACCAGATAGGGCAGGTAGGCGAAAGAGGCCTGGTGCGGGACGTCGTGGGTATAGGGCGTCTTGCAGGCGTCGCCGGGACAGGGCGGGAACATCTCCTGCTTGCCGGTCTTCGGATTGCGCGTGTCGCCGGGGTGCCCGAGGATGGTCATGTAGGGATAGTCGCCCAAGCTGACCGGCCTGCCGGTGCGGCGGTCGCGGTAATGCATGGACCAGCTGCCGGCCAGGTCGGCGGTGCCGAGCGTGGCCTGCTTCGCGCGCTTGTCCATGCTGAGCAGGTACATGGCGCCCCAGCCGGGCAGCAGGCCGATGTCGTTGCGTCCGCCCGTGGTCGGCATGTAGGGCACCGCCATGCCGACGCCCATCGGCTCGGACTTCTCGCCGCTCCATGCCGCGCCGAGATCGGCCAGCGCGCGGCCGGAGACGCTCACCGAGCGGTCGTAGTTCGGCAGCGCGCGCGAGGCGATCAGGTAGGCGCTGTCGTGGCGCACGTGGACCGCCGGAACCTCGCCCCACCAGAAGGTCTTGCGCCAGCGCGCCTGGTTGTAGTGGACCAGGCCGGGCTTCGCGTACACCTCCTTGCCTTTGATGAGGACCTGGACGTCGTAGGTCTCGTTGCGCGGCGCTTCCTGAAACGCCCAGGCGTTCTCGATGGTGACGTCGACGCGCGCCTTGCCCAGCGCGCGGTACCAGCGCACCGCAAAGCGCGCGCTCAGGCGCGGATGTTCGGCGCCCTGTTCGTTCCTGAGCGGGGCCGAAACCAGCCATTCCGTCACCAGCGGGCCGTCCAGCCAGATTTCGGGCTTCTGGCGCAGCAGCTTGTCGGCGGACGCGCTCCAGGCCTGGCCGCCGATGACTGCCCGGGCCGACGCCGTGAAGCCGGCGTCGAGCAGGGCCTGGTTTGAGGCCGGCGGACCGGATTTTGCCTCGGCCTTGCCTTTGCCCTTGACGAGGGCCAGCGCCTGCGCCTTGCCGGCCGCCGGCAGCAGCACGCTGATGATGGCGTGGCGCACCGAGCCGTCCGCATGCGTGGCCTTGACGTCGACCTGCAGCGGCAGCGTGCGGCCGTCGGGCAGGCGGCCGTGCAGCGTGTCCGCGCGTTTCAGGTCGCCCGGCGCGAACACCTGGCCGAAGGTCACGGGCACGGCCTCGTCGCCATGGCCGCCATCGGCTTCGATGGTCACGCCGGTGATGCCGTCGCCCCAGTCCGGCGCAGCCGCGGCGGCCGGTGCGGGCGTCTGCGATGCGGGTCCGCCCGCCGGGGTGGCCACGGTCGCTGCAGCGGCATTGCCGTAGCGCGCCTGCACGACCTTCTGGTCGTCCAAGCTTCCCGTTTCGGGCAGCCTCTGGGCCAGGGCGGTGGTGGCGAAAAGCAGGGCGGCGCTGAGCAGCGGAAGGGACAGGCGGAATGCGGGCATGTGAATATCGGCGGCTGAAATGAAAAAGGCGCCCGAAGGCGCCCCGATGATACTGTTATTGCGCGGCAGGCGGCTGTTTAAGCGTGCGCTCGAACAGCTGGTAGATGCGGCGATACTCGTCGTACCAGCTTTCCGGCTGCACGAAGGAGTGGCGTTCCATCGGATACGGCGCCAGCTCCCAGTTGTCCTTCTTCAGCTCGATCAGGCGCTGGGCCATGCGCACCGAGTCCTGGAAGAACACGTTGTCGTCGACCATGCCGTGGGCGATCAGCAGGTTGCCCTTCAGGTTCTGCGCGTACTCGATCGGCGACGAGACTTTATACGCTTCCGGATCGAGGTCCGGCGTGTTCAGGATGTTGGCCGTGTACTCGTGGTTGTAGCTGGTCCAGTCGGTGACCGGACGCAGCGCGGCGCCCGACTTGAACACCTCCGGTGCGCGCAGCAGGCCCATGAAGGTCATGAAGCCGCCGTAGCTGCCGCCGTAGATGCCGACGTTCTTCGCATCGCCCTGCTGGTTCGCGACCATCCAGTTGACGCCGTCCAGGTAGTCTTCCAGCTCCGGGTGGCCCATCTGGCGGTAGATCGCGCTGCGCCATTTGGCGCCGTAGCCCTTCGAGGCGCGGTAGTCCATGTCCAGCACCACGTAGCCCTTCTGCACCAGCAGGTTGTGGAACATCTGCTCGCGGAAGTAGGGCGTGTAGCGGTGCGAGACGTTCTGCAGGTAGCCGGCGCCATGCACGAACATCACCACCGGATACTTCTTGCCGGCTTCCAGCTGGGCCGGGCGGTACAGCTTGGACCAGATCGCGTCCGCGCCGTGGGTCGAAGGCACCGCCACGAACTGCGGCTGGATCCAGTCGTGGGCCTTGAATTCGGCGGTGCGGGTGTCGGTCAGCTTGACCGCTTCGCCGCCGTTCGCAGGCAGGGTGGCGATCTGCGGCGGCAGGTAGGGACCCGAGTAGTGCACCAGCAGCTTGCGCTGGTCCGGCGACAGGCGGAAGTCTTCGACGCCGCCATCCAGGCTGCTGACTTCACGGGTAGCGCCATCGCGGGCAGAGACGGCGCAGACCTCGTAGGTGCCAGGGTTCTTGCGGTTGCAGAGCACCCAGGCGGTGTCGCCGTCGCGCGACCAGGCCACGTCCGAGGCTTCCCATTTGCCCTGCGTGATGGCGCGCGTGCGGCCGCCCGCGTCCAGCGTGTACAGGTGCGAGTAGCCGCTTTCTTCGGACAGGTACCACATGGTCGTGTTATCGGGCAGCCAGCCGAATTCGCTGTTGTCGAAGTTGACCCAGGCCTGGTCCGTGAGGCGGTGCACGGGTTTCAGTGCGGCGTGCGGCAGGTCGACGGTGGCGATCCAGCGGTCCTTGTTGTCGACCGAGCGCAGCATCACGGCGGCGTTGGCGCCGTTCGCACTCCAGACGATGGTTTCGCCGCCGAAGCCGATCTTCACCGGGCGGTTGCCCTTGAGCGCATCAAGCTTGTGCTCGGCGCGCAGGCCTGCCAGCGGATCTTGGTTGACCCCCGGCAGGACGTCGAAGGACAGGTCCTTCACTTCACGTGTCTGCAGGTTGATGAGTTTGAGGCCGTGCGGGCGCGGGTCCTTGCGGCCGACGCGGGTGCGCTCGTCCGAGGTCTCTTCGTAGCCCGATTCGGTGACATAGCGTGGCATCTTGCCGGCGCGGCCCTTGTCCGCATCCTTCGGGCCGGTGACGACCAGCAGCCAGCGTCCGTCCGGCGACAGGTGCGAGGTGACGACCGCCAGCTTGTCGCCCAGGTAGATCGGGGCCGGGGCGCGGGTCGGGTCCAGGCGGCGCTCTTCCTCGGCGCGCAGGCGCTGGGCGTCGCGCTCGTCCTTCTGGCGCTTGAGGGTGGCGATCAGGCGCAGCTGCATGTCGCGCAGCGCATCCGCTTCCGGCGCCGCGTTCGGGTCCTTGGCCGCGCGCGGCAGTGCCAGCGGCGAGAGCAGGTGGCTGGCGCGGTCCCAGGCGGCCCAGTCGTCGCCGATGCGGAACTGCACGCTGCGGCCGTCGGCGGAATACTGGACGGCGCCGATGGCGACGCCGCTGGCGCGCGTGATCTGCACCAGTTCGCCGGTCTTCAGGTCGCGCTCGAACAGATCGCCGTTGCGCAGCAGGATGGCGCGGGTGCGTTCGCGGTTGTAGGCCACTTCCGGGCTGTCGATCTTGGCCAGATCGGCATCGCCGACCTTGTGCGCCTTGTTGATGCCGGCGGTGGCGCCGGTCTGCCAGATGTCGCGCAGCGGCGAACCGGTGCGCTTCTGCTTGTACAGGACCTGCTTGCCGTCCCAGCTCCACCACGCGGCTTCCACGGGATTGCCGATCCAGTCGGGATGGGCCATGGCCTGGTCGAGGGTGACGGGAGTCGCGGCACTGGCGGGAACGGCCAGCAGCGCGGCCAGGATGGTGAGAGCGGAAGCAGGTAGGCGCATCGTTGGTTCTTCGCTAAAAATTGCAAAAATGCATTCTAGCTCAGCCGATGAGGATGCTGGGCGGATTCGCCGGGGGCGTCGCATGCCTGCGTAAGTACGGCGCCGTAAACGACAACGCCCGGCCAATGCCGGGCGCGGGAGACTCGAGCGGAACTGGAAAGACTTAACCGAGTTCCTTCAGCTGCGGGTGATTCGCAGTCCACAGTTCGGCCGGGGTGGTCACGGTCGGGTTGCGGATGAAGAACACGATGCGGGTGACGATGGCCAGGGCCGAGATGGCGACGGTGACGTATTCGACTGGGGTCATGATGATGTCCTTGTAATTAGTTCGAAGCGAGGTTACGCAGTTCGGCCGACAGGGCCGGGCTATGGGATTCGGCGTCGGCGGCCAGCGACAGCAGCTGCTTGCGGACCTGGCGCGAGGCGCGGGCGGCGACGCTGGCCGGCTGGGCGGCGTCATGCACGAACCAGCCGCCGTGCGCAGCGTAGAGCTCGATGGCGAAAGCGCGCACGTGGCGGGCAGTTTCTGCAAATTGGTGGCGCAGTCCCTTGCTCTGCGCCTGGGTGATCGTTGCGGTGCTCATGAAGTTCTCCAATAAATTCCGTGTTGTTGCGATGCAGTATAGGGAGACTTCAGACATAAGGGAACTTTTAGTTGGTGATGCTTCCCATTCGATTTGTGAATGTTTTTGAGACGCTAACTGTGCCTCGCCTTCAGCTCGGTTATGCGCTGTGGAAATATCTTTGCGGATCTAGTTGCTGAGGTCTGGCCCGGAACTTGCATATCCTCAAGGCATGAAATCGCCACCCTCCGTCCAGCGCACCCTGCGCATCGTCGTGGTCAACACCGCGTCCGGCGCCGGCGAACAGGCCGTGGCGGCCCAGGCGCAGCGCAACACGGCCTTGCGCATCGGGCTGCTGGAATCCGGCTACGACATCGTCGCCTCGCTGCCGGCCGATATCTTCCTGCCCGAGCGGATCGCCCAGATCCAGCCGGACATGATCATCATCGACAGCGAGTCCGACGCGCGCGACGTGCTCGAGCACATCGTGATCGCAACCCGCGACGAGCCGCGTCCCATCGTCCTGTTCACCGAAGACCAGGACCGGACCAGCATGGACGCCGCGATCGACGCCGGCGTGTCGGCCTATATCGTGGCGGGCCTGCAGGCCGAGCGGGTCAAGCCGGTGCTGGACGTCGCCCTGGCGCGCTTCCGGCGCGAGCGCAGGCTGCTGGACGAGCTGTCCGACACGCGCCGCCAGCTGGCCGACCGCAAGCTGGTCGAGCGAGCCAAGGGCCTCTTGATGGCGAAGAACGGCCTGAGCGAAGACCAGGCTTACCAGAAGCTGCGCAGCATGGCGATGAACAGGAAGCTGAAGCTGGCAGAACTGGCGCAGCGGGTGCTGGATGTGGAGGACTTATTTTGACGGGACAAACGATCATCCGCGCAGGCTTCATGCCGCTCACCGACTGCGCGCCGCTGGTGATGGCCTCGGTGCTGGGGCTGGACGAGAAATATGGCATCAAGCTGGCGCTGAGCCGCGAGCATTCCTGGTCGGGCATGCGCGACCGTCTCATCCACGGCAGCCTGGACGTGGCCCACGTGCTCTACGGCCTGCTGTACGGCGTCGAGATGGGCATCGGATCGAGGGCCGTGCCGATGGCGGTGCTGATGAATTTGTCGCGCAACGGCCAGGCGATCACGCTATCGCGCGCGCTGGCGGAGCAGGGGGTCGTCGACGGTCCCTCCTTGGCGGCCCATATGCGGCGCAGCCGCAGGCGCTTTACGTTCGCCCACACCTTCCCGACCGGGAACCACGCGATGTTCCTGTATTACTGGCTGGCCGCCGCCGGCCTCGATCCGCTGCGCGACATCCAGGCGGTGACGGTGCCGCCGGGCCAGATGGCGTCCAGCCTGGCGGCCGGGCATATCGACGGCTTCTGCGCCGGCGAACCCTGGAGTGCGCGGGCGGTGCTGGACGGCGCCGGCATCACGGCCGCCACCAGCCAGGACGTCTGGCCCGATCATCCGGGCAAGGCACTGGGCGCCACCGCCGCCTTCGCCGACGCTAATGCGGACGCCTGCCGCGCGCTGGTGGCGGCGCTGCTGGAAGCGGGACGCTGGATCGACGCTTCGGCCGCGCACCGCGACGCCGCCGCCGAGATCCTCGCCAGCCCGGCTTATGTGAACGCGGACCGCGACATCATCGCCGCGCGCCTGCACGGCCGCTACGACGATGGCCTGGGACGGCAATGGCTCGACCCCGACCCGCTGCGCTTCCACGCGGACGGCGAGGCGAATTTTCCCTGGCTGTCCGACGGCATGTGGTTCATGACCCAGCACCGGCGCTGGGGCCTGCTGCGCGAGGATCCCGACTATCTCGCGGTCGCCACGCGCGTCAACCGGGTCGGCCTGTACCGGGAAGCGGCGGCGCTGGCCGGCGTTGCCGCGCCTTCCGGGCTGTTGCGGACCTCCGTGCTCATCGACGGCAAGGTATGGGACGGCCGCGATCCGGCTGCTTATATCTCTTCCTTTGCCGGTGCGCGCCAGCGCCCTGTTTTCGCGCATGGTGCACCGCAATGAAGCGCGCGGCATAGTCCCGTCCCGGCGCGCCAGAGCGAAGTCCGTCTGGCACGGCTCTTGCAAACACTCCCATCAAGGATCAACGGCGATCCCATGAACACCACAGCCGGTCCAAGGGCGGACCGGCATACAGGACAACGGCGTCCGCTGCACCCGAGCACATCCCGCATGTGCCCGGCCAGGCAGCGGGCGCCTTTCTTTTTTTTCGGGAGCGATTCATGGCCGGCAAAGCAAATTCGATCAAGCTGTTCTCCTTCAGCACGCCGCAGATGCGTGCCTTCCACCTCACCTGGGTAGCCTTCTTCATCTGCTTCTTCGCCTGGTTCGCCTGCGCGCCGCTGATGCCGGTCATCAAAGGCGAGTTCCACCTGTCGATGGCGCAGATCGCCGACATCAACATCGCGGCGGTCGCCATCACGATCCTGGTGCGCCTGCTGGTCGGCCCGCTGTGCGACCGCTTCGGTCCGCGCAAGACCTATACCGGCCTGCTGGCGATCGGCGCGATTCCGGTGCTGGGCGTGGCGATGGCCCAGAGTTACGAGAGCTTCCTGCTGTTCCGCCTCGGGATCGGCGCGGTGGGTGCCAGCTTCGTGATCACCCAGTACCACACCTCGGTGATGTTCGGTCCGCGCGTGGTCGGCACCGCCAACGCGGCGGCGGCCGGCTGGGGCAACAGCGGCGGCGGCGTCGCGCAGGCCACCATGCCGCTGCTGATGGGCGCTGTGATCATGCTGGGGGTGAGCGAAACCATGGGCTGGCGCGTGGCCCTGCTGGTGCCGGGCGTGCTGATGCTGGCGATGGCCGTGGTCTACTGGAAGTTCACCCAGGACTGCCCGGAAGGGAACTACGCCGAACTGCGCGCCGCCGGCATGCCCTTCGAGGCCAGCGGCAAGGGCGGCTGGGCGAGCTTCGTGCAGGCCTGCCGCAACTACCGGGCCTGGTTATTGTTTGTCACCTACGGCGCCTGCTTCGGCATCGAACTCTTCATCCACAACGTGGCCGCCGTCTACTACGTCGACCACTTCAAACTGTCGCTGAAAGAAGCGGGGATGGCGGCCGGCAGCTTCGGCCTGCTGGCGCTGTTCGCCCGCGCGCTGGGCGGCTGGCTGTCCGACAAGGCGGCAGTGCGCGGTGACCTGAACAGCCGCGTCAACCTGCTGTTCATCCTGATGGTGGGCGAGGGCCTGGGCCTGCTGTGGTTCTCGCAGACCAGCAGCGTGGCGCTGGCGATCGCGGCGATGCTGGCCTTCGGCATGTGCACCCACATGGCTTGCGGCGCCACCTACGCGCTCGTGCCCTTCGTGAACCGCAAGGCGCTGGGCGGCGTGGCCGGCATCGTCGGCGCGGGTGGCAATGTGGGCGCGGTGCTGGCCGGCTTCCTCATGAAGGGCACCGGCGACGTGCGCCAGACCCTGTTCATCCTCGGCGGCGCCGTGCTGGTGTCCAGCGTCTGTGCGATCGGCGTGCGCTTCTCCAGCGCCAGCATCGAAGCCGCGGCGCCTGCCGCAGCCTGAGGAGTGCGTACCATGAAACTGATCGTCATCGGGCACGGCATGGTGGGCCACAAATTTCTCGAGACTTTGTATGCGGATGCCGGCGCTTCCCGCTTCGAAGTGACCGTGCTGTGCGAAGAGCCGCGGCCGGCCTATGACCGCGTGCACCTGTCGGAATTCTTCGCCGGCCGCAGCGCCGACGACTTGTCGCTGGTGGCGCCGGGCTTCTTCGCGCGCCCGGGCCTGACGCTGAAGTTGAACGCGAAGGTGGTGGCGGTGGACCGCCTGGTGAAGACCGTCGCCCTGGCCGGCGGCGAGGTCCTCGCTTACGACAAGCTGGTGTTCGCCACCGGTTCCTCGCCCTTCGTGCCGCCGGTACCCGGCCGCGAACGCGCCGGCTGCTTCGTCTACCGCACCATCGAGGACCTGGAAGCGATGCAGGCCTGCGTCGTCCGCGAAGGCGGCGCAAAGGCGCGTTCCGGCGTCGTGATCGGCGGCGGCCTGCTGGGCCTCGAATGCGCCAAGGCCTTGCGCGACATGCAGCTCGATACCCACGTGGTCGAATTCGCGCCACGCCTGATGGCGGTGCAGATCGACGACATGGGCGGGCGCATGCTGCGCGGCCGCATCGAAGAACTGGGCGTGACGGTGCACACGCAAAAGAACACGCTGCGCATCGTCGACGGCGAAACCGCCGCGCATCGCATGGAATTTGCCGACGGCAGCTTCCTCGAGACCGACATGATCGTGTTCTCGGCCGGCATCCGTCCGCGCGACGAGCTGGCGCGCGCCTGCGGACTCGAACTGGGCCCGCGCGGCGGCATCGCCATCGACGACGCCTGCCTGACATCCGACCGGCATGTCTATGCGATCGGCGAGTGCGCGGCGTGGAATGGCCAGACTTTCGGCCTGGTCGCGCCCGGTTATGACATGGCGCGCACCGTGGCGCTTTCATTACTGGGCCAGGAAGGCAGCTTCGCGGGCGCCGACATGAGCACCAAGCTCAAGCTGATGGGCGTGGACGTGGCCTCGATCGGCGACGCCCATGCGAACACGCCCGGCAGCCGCAGCTTCCAGTTCAGCGACGAGCGCAAGCAGGTCTACAAGAAAATCGTCGTGTCCGACTGCGGCAAGCGCCTGCTGGGCGCGGTGCTGGTCGGCGATGCGAGCGAGTACGGCAATCTGCTGCAGACCGTGCTGAACGGCCTGAAGCTCCCGGCCGCGCCGGAGTTCCTGATCCTGCCGCAGAGCGAGGGCGGGGCGCGCCAAAGCATCGGTGTCGAGGCGCTGCCCGCCACGGCCCAGGTCTGTTCCTGCAATGCGGTCAGCAAGGGGGCCATCGCCGATGCGGTGGCGGGCGGCGCCTGCGATATCGCTGCGCTGAAAAGCTGCACCGGCGCCGGCACGGCCTGCGGCGGCTGCGTACCGCTGGTGAACCAGATCATGAAGGCCGAGATGGCGAAGGCCGGCCTGGCCGTCAGCAACCACCTGTGCGAACACTTCCCGTACTCGCGCCAGGAACTGCACCACCTGGTGCGGGTCGGCCAGATCAAAACCTTCGTCGAACTGCTGGGCAGGCACGGCAAGGGCCTGGGCTGCGACATCTGCAAGCCGGTGGCCGCCAACATCCTGGCCTCGACCTGGAACGATTTCGTGTTGAAGCCCGAGCACGCGAGCCTGCAGGATTCGAACGACTACTTCCTCGGGAACATCCAGAAGGACGGCACCTATTCCGTGGTGCCGCGCATGCCCGGCGGCGAAGTCACGCCGGACGGCCTGATCGCGGTGGGGCAGGTCGCCAAGAAGTATGGCCTGTACACCAAGATCACGGGCGGCGCGCGCGTCGACATGTTCGGGGCCCGCGTCGACCAGCTGCCCTCGATCTGGGAAGAGCTGATCGCCGCCGGCTTCGAATCCGGCCACGCCTACGGGAAGTCGCTGCGCACGGTGAAATCCTGCGTCGGCTCGACCTGGTGCCGCTACGGCGTCGGCGACAGTATCGGTTTCGGCATCGCGCTGGAGAACCGCTACAAGGGTCTGCGGGCGCCGCACAAGATCAAGTTCGGCGTGTCCGGCTGCACCCGCGAGTGCGCCGAAGCCCAGGGCAAGGACGTCGGCCTGATCGCCACCGACAAGGGCTGGAACCTCTACGTGTGCGGCAACGGCGGCATGAAGCCGCGCCACGCCGAGCTGCTGGCGTCGAACTTAAATGAAGAAGACGTCGTCAAGCTGGTCGACCGCTTCCTGATGTTCTACGTGCGCACCGGCGACCGCCTGCAACGCACCAGCACCTGGCGCGAGAGTCTCGAGGGCGGCCTCGATTACCTGAAGCAGGTGGTGGTCGAGGACAGCCTCGGCATCGGCGCCGAGCTGGAAGCCGACATGCAGCGCGTGGTCGACAGCTATGCCGACGAGTGGAAAAACGCGGTCGAGGACCCGGCCGTGCGCGCGCGCTTCCGCAGCTTCGTCAACAGCGAGAGCGTCGATGACAACGTGGTCTTCATGCCGGAGCGTGGCCAGCAGCGGCCGGCCACGCCGGAGGAAAGGCGCGTCATTCCCATTATCCGCAGCGCTTGATTCATCAGGAGAACCGATATGCACCGCGATATTCAGCTGAACCAATGGAACGCCGTCTGCCCCCTCGACCGCATCGTGCCCGACACCGGCGTGTGCGCCCTGCTGAACGGGCGCCAGGTGGCCGTGTTCCGCATCGGCGCCGAATCCCCGCGCCTGTTCGCCATCGATAACTACGACCCGAATTCGCATGCGGCCGTGCTGTCGCGCGGGCTGGTCGGCAGCATCGGCGAGCGCGTGGTGGTGGCGTCGCCCATCTACAAGCAGCACTTCGACCTGCGCACCGGCGAATGCCTGGAGGCGCCGCATAACTCGGTGTCCAGCTATCCGGTGCGCGTCGAGGATGGCCAGGTTCTGGTAGGGGCCTGACATGGACAGGCCTTCGCTGGTCGTGATCGGCAACGGCATGGCCGGCATGCGCACGGTCGAGGAGCTGCTGAAGCTGGACCCCGACATGTACCGCATCACCGTATTCGGCGCCGAGCCGCACGGGAATTACAACCGGATTTTGCTGTCGCCGGTGCTGGCAGGTGAGAAGAGCGTCGACGACATCATGCTGCACACCCGCGGATGGTATGCGGCCAACGGCATCGCCCTGCATGCCGGCGATCCGGTCGTGCGCATCGACCGCAAGCGCCGCATCGTGCATGCCGCCTCCGGTCTGACGTTGGCGTACGACCGCCTGCTGCTCGCTACCGGCTCCAAGCCCTTCATCGTGCCGGTGCCGGGCCACGATCTGCCCGGCGTGATCGGTTTCCGCGACCTGCACGACGTCGACACCATGCTGGCCGCAGCCCGCGCCGGCGGGCGCGCGGTCGTGATCGGCGGCGGCCTGCTCGGCCTGGAAGCGGCCAACGGCCTGCTGCGCCGGGGCATGGACGTGACGGTGGTGCACGTGACTGCCAGCCTGATGAACCAGCAGCTGGACCCGGCAGCGGCCGAACTGCTGCGCGCGTCGCTGGAGCGGCGCGGCCTGCGCATCCTGCTGAGCCGCCAGACCGCCGCCATTGAGGGTGAGGGACGCGTGCAGGCGCTGCGCTTCTCCGACGGCGAGAGCATCCCCGCCGATCTGGTGGTGATGGCGGCCGGCGTGCGTCCCAACGTCGCGCTGGCCCAAGAGGCGGGTCTGCACGTCGAGCGCGCCATCGTGGTCGACGACACCCTGCAGACCTACGACCCGCGCATCTACGCCGTCGGCGAATGCGTGCAGCACCGCCGCGCCACCTTCGGCCTGGTGGCGCCGATCTGGGACCAGGCGCGGGTCTGCGCCGCCCATCTGGCCGGCGCCGGCCACCGCTGCTACGTGCAGCAGGCCACCGCCACCAAGCTGAAAGTGACGGGCGTGGACCTGTACTCGGCCGGCGACATCGTCGGCGGGGAGGGCAGCGAAGATCTGGTGCTGCGCGACCGCCGCGGCGGCGTCTACAAGCGCCTGGTGCTCAGCGGCCGCAGGCTGACCGGCGCGGTGCTGTACGGCGACGTCGCCGACGGCCCCTGGTATTTCGAACTGATCCAACAGAAGGCCGACATCTCGGCCATCCGCAACCAGCTGCTGTTCGGCCAGGCGCAAGCGCTGGCGGCCGCGGCCTGAAGGAGTCGCATGATACGCACCACCTGTCCCTATTGCGGCGTCGGCTGCGGCGTGCGCGCCCAGGCCGGCCAGGATGGCACGGTCGCCGTCGCCGGCGACGAGCTGCATCCGGCCAGCCAGGGCCGCCTGTGCGTGAAGGGCGCGGCGCTGGGCGAGACCGTGGGCCTCGAGGGACGCCTGCTGGCGCCGATGCTGCGTACCGACGCCGGCCTGCAGGCGGTGTCGTGGGACGCCGCGTTGGACGAGGTGGCGGACGGTTTCAAGAAGATCATCGCCGAGCATGGTCCGGACGCAGTCGCGCTTTACGTTTCGGGCCAGCTGCTGACCGAGGATTACTACGTCGCCAACAAGTTCATGAAGGGCTATATCGGCAGCGCGAACATCGACACCAACTCGCGCCTGTGCATGTCCTCGGCGGTGGCCGGCCACAAGCGGGCCTTCGGCGAAGACATCGTGCCCGGCTGCTACGAGGACTTCGAACTGGCCGACCTGGTGGTCCTGGTGGGCTCGAACGCGGCCTGGTGCCATCCGACCCTGTACCAGCGCATCGCACGCGCCAAGGAAGCGCGGCCGCAGATGAAAGTGGTGGTGATCGACCCGCGCCGCACCGCCACCTGCGACCTGGCCGACCTGCACCTGCCGCTCAAGCCTGGCAGCGACGTCTGGCTGTTCAACGGCCTGCTGGCCTGGCTGGCCACGCAGGGCGCGCTCGACGGCGCCTGGGTCGAAGCGCATACCGCCGGCCTGGGCGCGGCGCTGGATGCGGCCGGGCAGGCGGGCAGTCTGCTCGACGTGGCGAAAGCCTGCCGCCTCGACCTGCAGCAGCTGCTGGCCTTCTACGAGGTGTTCGCCAGGACGGAAAAGACCGTCACCGCCTTTACCATGGGCGTGAACCAGTCCTCCAGCGGCGCCGACAAGGTCAACGCCATCATCAACTGCCACCTGGCGACGGGCCGCATCGGCCGCCCGGGCATGGGGCCCTTCTCGCTGACCGGCCAGCCGAACGCGATGGGCGGGCGCGAGGTGGGTGGCCTGGCGAACATGCTGGCGGCGCACATGGAGCTGGACGATCCTGGTGAACGCGCCGCCGTGCAGGCTTTCTGGGATGCGCCGCGCATGGCGGACAAGCCCGGCCTGAAGGCGGTCGACCTGTTCCGCGCGATCGAGGACGGGACCGTGAAGGTCGTGTGGATCATGGCCACCAACCCGCTGGTCAGCCTGCCCGATGCGGACCAGGCGCGTCGGGCGCTGGAACAGTGCGAGCTGGTGGTGGTCTCGGACATCGTGCAGGACACCGACACCAACGCGATGGCCGACGTGCTGCTGCCGGCCCTGGGCTGGGGCGAAAAGGATGGCACGGTGACGAACTCGGAACGCTGCATCTCGCGCCAGCGCGCCTTCCTGCCGGCGCCGGGGCAGGCGCGGCCGGACTGGGAGATCGTCTGCGATATCGCGCGGCGCATGGGTTTCAATGGCTTCGGTTTTGCGTCGCCGTACCAGATCTTCGACGAGCATGCGCGCTTGTCGAGCTGGCAGAACGGCGCCGGGGACCAGCGCCGCCGCTTCTTCGACATCGGCGGCCTGGCGGGATTAAGCCGCAGCGATTACGACGCGCTCGAACCGCTGCAGTGGCCGGTGCGCCGTCCGGGCGAACGGACGCAGCGCCTGTTCGGCGACGGCCGCTTCGCCCACCCGGACGGCAGGGCGCGTTTCGTGCCCACGCGTGCGCGCCTGCCCGCGAACCTGCCCGACGGCGAGTTCCCGCTGGTGCTGAACACTGGCCGCGTGCGCGACCAGTGGCACACGATGACGCGCACCGGACGCGCGGCGCGGCTGGCGGAACACGTGCCCGAACCCTACATCGACATGCACCCGCAGGACGCCCTGCTGTGCGGCGTAAAGGAGGGCGAACTGGCGCGCATGCACAGCGGCTGGGGCGCATCGGTGGCGCGGGTCCGGCACGGCGGCGGCATCGCGCGCGGCAGCGTGTTCATGCCCATCCACTGGAGCGGCCGCACGGCGTCCGACGCGCGCGTGGGCGCGGTCGTGAATCCGGCGGTGGACCCGGTCTCCGGCGAGCCCGAGTTCAAGCACACGCCGGTGCGCATCGAACCCTTCGGCGTGAACTGGTACGGCTTCATCCTCAGCCGCGCCGAACTGCCGCTGGAAGACGCAGCCCACTGGACCCGCATCCAGGGCGCCGGCTTCGTGCGCTACGAGCTGGCCGGCCGCAAGCCCTTCGCCAGTGCTTCCGACTGGGCGCGCCGCCTGCTCCAGGTCGAGGATATGGAGGCCGACTGGATCGAGCTCGAGGACCGCAACGGCGGCGTCTACCGCGCGGCGCACCTGGTCGACGGGCGCATCGAGGCCTGCCTGTTCGTCTCGCAGCGCCAGGATCTGCCAACACGCGCGTGGCTGGCGCAGATGTTCGAACGGGAAGCCCTGAGCCCGCAGGACCGCATTGGCCTGCTGTCCGGCCGCGCGCGCGAGCCGGTTGCCGACCCGGGGCCGACCGTGTGCTCGTGCTTCGGCGTGGGCCGCAATACGATCCGCATCGCGATCGAGAAGCAGGGCCTGAAGGAGGCAGCGGAGGTGACGGCTTGCGTGAAGGCCGGCGGCAATTGCGGCTCCTGCGTGCCGGAGATCCGGGCGCTGCTGCTGGAAGCCAGCCTCGAGGCGCAATAATTGCAGGTCATCCGGCCTATCGTGCAATTCGTCGCAAAAGCCGGCCGGACCAAGCATCCTCTGCCTACAATGATCTCACTTAAACACGGAGATCCTGCGATGCGCCCACACCTGCTTGCCCTTGCCGCTGCCCTTTCCTTTGCCGCCAACGCCCACGCGGACGACCAGGTCCGCAACATGCCGGCCTTCAGCGCGATCAGCGTGCAGGGACCGATCAGCATCACCGTCGATGCCGGCAAGGCGCAGTCGGTGACCCTGCGCGGCGACGCCCGCTTCCTCCAGGACGTGACCAGCGAAGTCGTGAACGGCGAACTGCGCCTGAGCGTGCGCGAAAAGAAGAACATCTCCTGGCACGGCGACCCGCGCGTCGTCATCACCGTGCCGGACTTGCGCGCCGTCGGCGTCGAAGGCGCGGGCGAGGTCAAGCTCAACCAGATCCGCGGCGAACGCCTCGACGTCAACTACCGCGGCGCCGGCAGCATGCACATCAAGGGCGAAGTCAAGACCTTCAAGATGCAGGCGGAAGGCGTGGGCGAGGTCGATGCCAAGTCCTTCATTGCCGACGACGTGAACGTCGTTTTCCGCGGCATCGGCGACGTCAAGGTGTTTGCCCGCAACCGGCTCGACGCCACGGTGCAGGGCATCGGCAACCTGACTTATTACGGCAAGCCGCGCTCGGTCAACAAGTCGGCCTCGGGCCTCGGTTCGGTGAAGGCGGGGGATTAAGCGCTTTGGGGATTTGTGCTGGCCTCGATCACGATCTATGATGGTCTTACCTACTACAGGGAGATGATCATGAAACGATTTCAAGGCATTCTCATCGGTGGTGTGACAGCGCTGTTCCTGGCAGCATGCAGCGGGACAGGCATGAGCGGCAGCAGTGACACAAGTGGCAGCTCAGCGACAGGCGCGGCAACGGGCAGCTCCGGCGCGAGCGGCGATGTCCGGAGCGGCGCCGGCAGCCCGGGCACGACGGGCGCTTCGGGCCAGGGCGCCGGGGCAACCTCGACAACGCCTCCGTCGACCACCGGCACGCCCCCGGCAGGTACGCCCCCAACGGGCACGCCCCCGACGGATCAACGATAAATCCTTCTGTCTGGCCGGCACGCTAAGCCGGCGGCAGGATCCCGAAAGCCTGCGGCACCGCCACCTTCATGATGTCGATGAAGCGCCGCAGCCGCGCCGGATAGAAGCGCGCCGGCGGATAAATCAAATGGATGGGCAGCGGCGCCGCTTCCCAGTCCGGCGTCAGCTGCACCAGGCGGCCGGCCTCGAGTTCTTCGCGCAGCGCCCAGGACGAGCCGAGCGCCGCGCCGACGCCCAGCAGGGCGCTGTTTCTCATCGCATACAGATTGTCCGTAAAGAGGCGCGGCTGGATCTGAAAGCGCAGTGTTTCGCCGCTCTGGCGGTGCGTCAGCGCGACCTCGTTACGGTAGAAGCTCGATACCGCGATCCAGGGCAGGGCGGCCAGCTCGTCCGGATGCATGGGCACGTCGCGGCCTTCCAGCACCGACGGCGCGCAGACCACGATGCGCGGCACATCGCCCAGGCGGATCGCCACCACCGAGGGGTCGGGGATGTCGCCGACCCGGATCGCGCAGTCGATGCCTTCGGCGATGAAGTCTGGCGTGCGGTCGTGCAGGGTCCAGTCGACCGTCATCTTCGGGTAGCGCTGCAGGTACTCTGCCAGCGGCGCCACCAGCTGCTGCTGGCCGAAGGCGTGCGGCGCGATCACGCGCAGCAGACCCACCGGTTCCTCGCCGGCGCCGCGGATCTCGCTCTCGAATTCCTGCCAGCCGGCGATCAGCTCCTTGGCGCGCGTATAGCAGCGCATGCCGTCGTCGGTCAGCTTCATCGCATGCGTGGAGCGCTGCAGCAGGCGCACGCCCAGCGATTTCTCCAGGGTTTTCAGGCGCCGGCTGATGGTCGGCTGCGTGGTTTCCAGCAGACGCGCCGCCGCCGAGAGGCTGCCAGCATCGACGATGCGTACGAAGGTTTCCACTAGCATCATGCGGTCCGTGATGCGGTCGGCGGTGGAAGCGACGCCGTTCAGGTCGAGATTCATACGCCCATCGTATAACAGTTCGACGTTCGGCGCGTCTACCATGCGCCGGGTGCATTAACGATAATGGCATCATCGTCAATCCAGCCAACACTGCCATGAACTCCGCCTCCACTACCGTGAAACCCGCCCAGCCCCATTTATCGTCTTCGCTGACCTTCCTGCTCGCCGGCGGCACCGGCCTGACGGTCGCCGCGCTCTACTACAGCCAGCCGACCCTCGGCGTGCTGGCCGGCGACCTGCATGCCAGCCCGCGCCAGATCGGCTGGATTCCCACGCTCACCCAGCTCGGCTACGCGCTCGGCCTGCTGCTGCTCGCGCCGCTGGGCGACCGCTTCGACCGCCGCAACATCATTCTGCTGAAATCGGCGATCCTGTGCGCGGCGCTGCTGTTGACCGGCTTTGCGCCGGGTCTGTCGGTACTGCTGGTGGCCAGCCTGCTGGTCGGGCTGTTCGCGACCGTGGCCCAGGACATCGTCCCTGCCGCGGCCACGCTGGCGCCGGCTGCGGAGCGCGGCAAGGCGGTCGGCACGGTGATGACCGGCCTCCTGATGGGCATCCTGCTGTCGCGCGTGGTGAGCGGCTTCGTGGCCGAGAACTTCGGCTGGCGCTCGGTGTTCATCGCCGCCGCCGCCAGCGTCGCGCTGCTGGGCGTGGTGCTGGCCAAAGGCCTGCCGCGCTTCGCACCGACCACCAGCAAGCCGTATCCGGAGCTGCTGAAATCCCTCGCCCATCTGTGGGTTGAATATCCGAAGCTGCGCCAGGCTGCGCTGGCCCAGGGCCTGCTGGCGCTCGGCTTCTCGGCCTTCTGGTCGACCCTGGCCGTGATGCTGCACGCCGCGCCTTTCCACCTGGGTTCGGCCGCTGCCGGTTCCTTCGGCCTGGCCGGCGCCGCCGGCGCCCTGGCCGCGCCTTACGCCGGCCGCTTGTCGGACAGCCATGGTCCGGGCTGGGTCACGCGCATCGCCGCCGGCGTCACCGTGGTCTCGTTCGCCGCCATGTTCCTGATGCCGCTGCTGCCGGTGCATGGCCAACTGGTGCTGCTGGCCCTGGCCACGGTCGGCTTCGACCTCGGCGTGCAGGCCAGCCTGATCTCGCACCAGACCATCGTCTACGGTATCGCACCGGAAGCGCGCAGCCGCCTGAACGCGATCCTGATGACCAGCGTCTTCATCGGCATGGCGGCCGGCGGTCTGCTCGGCGCCCAGGCATTGGCAGCCTGGGGCTGGAGCGGCGTGGTGGGTCTGGCGACCCTGGCCTCGCTCGGCGCACTGGCCGTGCGTTTCAAGGCCAAACAGTAATCAGGGCAGCGGTGCGGTGTTGACGGCCAGTTGCGCGGCAAACGCCCGCTGGTAGGCCGGCCGCGCCTCGCCGCGCGCCACGTAGGCGGCCAGGTTCGGGTACTCGTCGAGGATGCCCGAGGGTTTCGCCCGCAGCAGCACCGATACCATCATCAGGTCGCCTGCACTGAATGCGCCGTCGAGCCAGTCGGCAGCGCCCAGGCGATCCGACAGCTGCTGCAGGCGCGCACGCAGGCGGTCCTTCACCAGCGGCAGGCGCTCCGCGGCCCAAGGCTTGTCGCCCTCGAGGATGCGGACCGTGAACAGCTCGAGGATAGGCGGCTCCATCGTGTTCAAAGCAGCGAACATCCACATGACGGCGCGTTCCTGCGCAGCCGCATCGTCGGGCAGCAGGCCCGCATGGTGCCGCGCGATGTGCAGCACGATCGCGCCGGTCTCGAACAGCGCCAGTTCGCCTTCCTCATACGTCGGGATCTGGCCGAAGGGATTCAGCGCCAGGTGCGCCGGTTCCTTCATCGCCGCGTGCGGCACCAGGCGGACCTCGTAGGGCAGGCCCGCTTCTTCAAGCGCCCAGCGCACGCGCGTGTCGCGCGCAAGGCCGCGGCCGCCGTCGGGCGAGCGGTCGAAGGCGGTGATGGTGATGGTCATGGGAAGGTCCTCTTGGTGATGGCAACCGTGACGATGTAGGCGCGCAGCATCCAGACCCCGCGCATCAGGAACAGCGAACCGGAGAGGGCGGCGCAGCCCATGTGGAAGTGTTTGAGGCTCAGGTAATCCATCGCAGGAGCCTACCCGTGAATGGCTCAGCGGGCAATCATGTCCTTTGCTTCGGTGTCTACTCGCGCGTTCCAACTGAACTCGCTACATTCCTTCACTTAATTGCGCGCAGGAAATACAATGAACGCTTCTATCGCCAAAACCACGTCATGCCAAAAAAATACGCCAACCGCGCCATCATTGTCCTGGAAGCGCCCTGGAACCTCGACGAAACCGATGCCAATCGGAGTAGCGTGCTACCGTTTCTTCAGGGCGTAGCCAAGCTGGCGGGTGACACCGATGTTCTGCACGCGAACTTTTACGACGAAAGCAGCCTTATCTACGCGTACAACCATCTGGCAAAGTCGCATCATAAAAATGCGATTATGTATATCGCCGCGCACGGTGCTTACGGGGAAGTTGGAAATGTTGAGTTGTCGAGCATATTTGCTGCTGCTCAAGTAATTGCAAAGCGCTGCAATATCACTGGGGTACTTATCGGCTCCTGCTATAGCGGCGAATGTGACCTCTCGCTTCAGGCAGGCATAGAGCGCAGTCAATTACGCTGGTGCGCTGGGTATGCCTCTAGTGCGAACTGGCTGCAAGGCACCATGGTGGACTGCGCGATCCTTGAGGCGATGCTTGACCTGCCGTCCTCAGCGTACAAGAAGAGCGAAAAGATGATCGAGCGGCTCGCTCAGGCGATCAGTCCGTTTTCCTCGAGGTATGCCATCGGCGATGATTACGATGACCAGCCGGTTTCGCTGCGGGACTCCTTGCAGTTTGTTATTCAGCCGGAAGGGCAGGGGCAGCGGGCGCGTAACGTGAGCCAGGAGGTGTTCGACATGCACGCAGCGCTCCAGCTCGACAGCGATGATGAAGACGACGGAGACGACGATTAAGCGGGTCCTCGTTGTCGCGCTTGGGCCGCCGGCAGCGCCGCTTGGCGAGGCATTTCGAGCGCGCGGCCGGTTGACGGAACAGGCGACGCTCGCGTTCCTCGAAGTTCCCCTCGACCTTGCAGCAGTACTGGACGCACCGATACCGCCGGCGCTTGCGCTGGCATGGATTTTTGTCGACGAATCCGCGCTCGACAGCCCGGCGGTGCACGCGCTCCAACAACGGCTGAGCCCTCTTGCTCCTGTGACGATCGCCGTGCATCTGCCAGCAGATGATCCGGCATGGGACCCTGGCGCCCTGCAGTTCGAAGGCGGCGTCATTCTACAGTCTTACAGCGACACCTCCTTCGAGTTGGTCGCTAGCCTGATAAAAGGTTTTTTGGCGAAGGAGAATCCCGGCGCAGCCAGCGCGTTCCGATAGGCTGGTCGAAAACGAAAAAGCCAGATCGGCTTGTGCCTGATCTGGCTTTTGAATTCTGTGGTCGGGGTGAGAGGATTCGAACCTCCGGCCTCTACGTCCCGAACGTAGCGCTCTACCGGGCTAAGCTACACCCCGACTGGTATGAAACTTGGAACTGCTGAGGGGGAAAAACGGATGGTCGGGGTGAGAGGATTCGAACCTCCGGCCTCTACGTCCCGAACGTAGCGCTCTACCGGGCTAAGCTACACCCCGACTGGTATTTCGAGATCCGTTGCCGGATCGCGGGAAGGCATTACTATAGTTGCCTCAATGGTTCCTGTCAACTGCGAAGCTGCACAGCTGCAGCAGGCTTTGCTTGTATTCGCTGTCCGGCAGGTCGGCGATGGCGCTTGCTGCGCGCTGGGCGGCGGCTTCGGCTTCACGGCGCGTATAGTCGAGCGCGCCGCTGGTCGTGACGGCCGACAGCACGGCGTCGAAATGGGTCTCGTCGCCCTGTTCGATGCAGGTGCGGATCAGTTCGCGCTGCTCGGCGCTGCCGTTTTCCATCACGTAGATCAGGGGCAGGGTAGGCTTGCCTTCGCGCAGGTCGTCGCCGACGTTCTTGCCGATCTCGCTGGCGTCGCCGGCGTAGTCGAGCACGTCGTCGATCAGCTGGAACGCGGTGCCCAGTGAGCGGCCGTACTCGCCGGCGGCGTCGATCTGGGCGTCGTTCGCGCCGGCCACCAGCGCGCCGAGCTGGGCGGCCGCTTCGAACAGCTTCGCGGTCTTGGAACGGATCACGGTCAGGTAGCTTTCCTGGGTGACGTCCGGATCGTGCATGTTCAGCAGCTGCAGGACTTCGCCCTCGGCGATGACGGTGGTGGCGCGCGACAGGATTTCCATCACGCGCATTTCGTCCAGGCTGGTCATCATCTCGAAGGCGCGCGAGTACAGGTAGTCGCCGACCAGCACCGAGGCGGCATTGCCGAACATCGCGTTGGCGGTCTGGCGGCCGCGGCGCATCGAGGATTCGTCGACCACGTCGTCGTGCAGCAGGGTGGCGGTGTGGATGAACTCGACGACGGCCGCCAGTTCGTGGTGGCCGGCGCCCTTGTAGCCATAGGCGTTCGCCAGCAGCAGCACCAGTACCGGACGGATCCGCTTGCCGCCGGCACCGATGATGTATTCGGCGATCTGGTTCACCAGCGCGACGTCGGATTGCAGCCGCTGTCGGATCACGCCGTTGACGGCTTCCATGTCGGCGGCGATCGTGCGGGTGATGGGGTTCTGTTGTGCGGTATTGGTAGCGGCGGACAAGGCGGACCTGCTGACGTTGGATGCGATGTGGATGTGTTAAGTGGCGCGATTATACGATAAGCAAGCAAAGCCCGCGCTTTTTCACAACAGCCGAGCCATCGCTTTGACGCTCTGCACCAAATTATGTATAATCCTCTGTTCCCCGAATCCAGAGCACGTTGCACGCCGGGTTCGCAGGAATTTCTTTAAACACTCAATGAGGTTTCAAATCATGTACGCGGTCATAAAAACCGGTGGCAAGCAGTATAAAGTTGTCGCTGGCGAAAAACTCAAAATCGAACAGATACCGGCAGACATTGGTTCCGAACTCACTATCGATCAGGTTCTCGCAGTAGGCGAGGGCGAGAGCATCAAATTTGGTGCTCCGCTGGTGGAAGGTGCTTCGGTTCGCGTGACTGTTGTTTCGCAGGGTCGCCACGACAAAGTGCGTATCTTCAAGATGCGTCGTCGTAAGCACTACCAGAAGCGTCAGGGCCATCGCCAGAACTACACCGAAATCCAAGTGGTTGCGATCAACGGCTAATTGCCGCGCGTCCTCTCATCAGTCATCAAGGAGCATCTAAATGGCACACAAAAAAGGCGGCGGTACTACCCGCAACGGCCGTGACTCAGAAAGCAAACGCCTCGGCGTGAAGGTCTACGGCGGCCAGGCAATCAACGCAGGCGGCATCATCGTGCGTCAGCGCGGCACCACCGTGCGTCCGGGCACCAACGTCGGCATGGGCAAGGATCACACCCTGTTCGCGCTGGTCGACGGTTCGGTCAAGTTCGTCAAGCAAGGCGTCGGTTCGAAGCAGTACGTGACCGTCGTTGCTGCTGCTGCTGAAGCAGTCGCTGCTTAATACAAGCGGCGCAGCGGGACCCGGCTTCGGTCGGTCCCGCGACTCGATAGGCTCTGCCCACCGGTAGAGCCTTTTTAATTTCCGGCGCTGTCACCGTTAAGTGCGACTCCATGGGCCCATCTTGTGGCACATTTAACAGTGACATAGCCTAAAGTATTTGGTGGGTTCATCATGAAGTTTATCGACGAAGCAAGAATCGAAGTCATCGCCGGCGACGGCGGCAACGGCTGCGCCTCGTTCCGCCGCGAGAAGTTCCGCCCGTTCGGCGGCCCTGACGGCGGCGACGGCGGCCGCGGCGGCTCGATCTGGGTCGTGGCCGACCGCAACATCAACACGCTGGTCGACTTCCGCTTCTCCAAAGTGCACACGGCGAAGAACGGCGAGCCGGGCCGCGGTTCCGACTGCTACGGCAAGGGCGCCGACGACGTCGTCATGCGCATGCCGGTCGGCACCATCATCATCGATGACAACAACGGCGAGATCATCGCCGACCTGACCGAGCACGGCCAGAAGGAACTGCTGGCGCGCGGCGGCGAAGGCGGCTGGGGCAACATCCACTTCAAGACCTCGACCAACCGCGCGCCGCGCCAGAAGACCGAAGGCAAGGAAGGCGAGCGCCGCGCGCTGCGCCTCGAGCTGAAGGTGCTGGCCGACGTCGGCCTGCTGGGCATGCCGAACGCCGGCAAGTCGACCTTCGTCACGGCCATCTCGAATGCGCGTCCGAAAGTCGCGGACTATCCGTTCACGACCCTGCACCCGAACCTGGGCGTGGTGCGTGTCTCGCACGAGAAGAGCTTCGTGATCGCCGACATCCCGGGCCTGATCGAAGGCGCGGCGGAAGGCGCGGGCCTGGGCCACCAGTTCCTGCGCCACCTGAGCCGCACCGGCCTGCTGCTGCACATCGTCGATTTCGCACCGGCGGACGGCAAGAGCGACCCGGTCAAGGACACCAAGGCCCTGGTCAAGGAACTCGAGAAGTACGACGAAGAGCTGGTCAACAAGCCGCGCTGGCTGGTGCTGAACAAGCTGGACGTCGTACCGGAAGAGGACCGCAAGAAGCTGGTCAAGGACTTCGTCAAGAAACTGGCCTGGAAGGGTCCGGTGTTCGAGATCTCGGCGCTGAACCGCGAAGGCTGCGAAGACCTGGTCCATGCGATCTACCGCTACCTGGAAGAGAAGCGCCACGCCGACCAGCGTTCGGAAGAAAAGCAGATGACCGAAGAAGCACGCGGCATTTCCTCCATCGATCCGGACGATCCGCGCTTCAAGATCCTCGAAGACTGATTCAAGCAGGCTTTGGGAAGCCCATCACGCCGCCTCCGCCTCCGCCTGCGCAGCCAGCTGCTGCGGGCGATCGCCACGGCCAGTTCGCTGGCCGCGCTGTCGGCCATGCTCGATCCCGACCGCACGGCGGAAGCGATGGGACTGTTTCTCGTCGGCGTAAACGGCTACAGCCAGTTCTACGCCATCTATGTCGGAGTGCGCCTCGCCACCGCGGGGCTGGCTCTGTTGGCGGCCAGGCAGGGCGACCAGCCCATCCTCGGCGACCTCACAGCATTATTCCTCCTGGCGCAGCCGCTCGGCCGCCTCGTGGCGTCGTTTGCGATCGGCCTGCCCCAGGGTTTATTGTTTGTCGTTAGCGGGATCGAGCTGCTGGCCGGCCTGGCGCTGCTGCTGCTTCGTCCCCAGGGAAAGCTACTGTCGCCATGAATTCCTCTGTCATCCAGCAATCCAGCCGCATCATCGTCAAGGTCGGCTCCTCCCTCGTCACCAATGAAGGCCGCGGCCTCGATAACGCCGCCATCGCGCGCTGGGCCGCGCAGATCGCCTCGCTGCGCACGCTCGGCAAGGAAGTCGTGCTGGTATCAAGCGGCGCCATCGCCGAAGGCATGCTGCGCCTCGGCTTCACGAGCCGCCCGACCGACATCCACGAACTGCAGGCCTGTGCCGCCTGCGGCCAGATGGGCCTGGCCCAGATCTACGAAACCAGCTTCGCCACCCACGGCGTGAAAACCGCCCAGGTGCTGCTGACCCACGCCGACCTGGCCGACCGCGAGCGCTACCTGAATGCACGGTCGACGCTGACGACCCTGCTGCGCCTGGGCGTGGTACCGATCATCAACGAGAACGATACCGTGGTCACGGACGAGATCAAGTTCGGCGACAACGACACTCTCGGCGCGCTGGTCGCCAACCTGATCGAAGCCGATGCGCTGGTGATCCTGACCGACCAGAAGGGCCTGTACTCGGCCGATCCGCGCAAGGATCCATCGGCGCGCCTGATCGCCGAAGCCCAGGCCGGCGACACCTCGCTGGAAGCGATGGCCGGCGGCGCCGGCAGCAGCATCGGCAGCGGCGGCATGCTGACCAAGGTGCTGGCCGCCAAGCGCGCCGCACGCTCGGGCGCCCATACCGTGATCGCCTGGGGCAGGGAAGACAATGTGCTGGTGCGCCTGGCCGGCGGCGAAGCGATCGGCACCCAGCTGCTGGCGCCGACCGCGCGCCTGACCGCGCGCCGCCAGTGGATGGTCGACCACCTGCATACGGCGGGCGAACTGGTGCTCGACGCCGGCGCCGTGCAGAAGCTGGCGAAAGAGGGCAAGTCGCTGCTGCCGATCGGCGTCTCGAGCGTGCGCGGCGAGTTCGGGCGTGGCGCGCTGGTATCCTGCGTCAGCGAAGACGGCGTTGAAATCGCGCGCGGCCTGACCAACTATACGGCTTCCGAGGTCAAGCGCATCATGCGCCATTCCTCGGGCGAGATCGAAGCCATCCTCGGCTACGTCGAGGGGCCCGAGCTGGTGCACCGGGATAATCTGGTGCTGCTGTAAAGCTCAGCGGCGCAGCAGCGCCGCGTGGTTGACCTCGATCTGGTCCGGACCCGGACGGAAACCGAAGCGCAGTCCCTGCACCACCTGCTTCTTCGACAGCGGCGTTTCGAAGCAGGTCTGCTCGAAGCCGGGGGCGGGCGGCGTCATCTTGCCTTCCCAAGCCTTGTGCCACTCTCCCTTCGTATCCTGGACTTCGACCAGCGCCAGCCCGCGTGCGCCGGCGCCGTTCATCGTGGCGTGGAGCATGTCGGTGGCGACCGGCTGGCTGAAGCTCAGGCTTACCTGCGCCGTTGCGCCGGATGGCGTCGCGCTGAATGCGGTGGCGGCGCCGTTTGCCTCCACCCAGTTGCCCGCTGCACCGGTCTTGCCGATGGCTTTGCAGTCCAGCGCGGGTGCGCTGCCGTAGTGCACGCCGGCGCCTTGTGCTGTGGTGGAACAGCACAGGGTGATCAAGCCCATTGTTGCAGCGGCGCGCAAACGCTTCATGGCGTCGTTGGTCATGGTTTCCTCCTCAATCGGGTTTAAAAATGGCAGCGTCCGAAACGCTCACCGTCTCTTTGCTGCGGCGGAAGGTATAGCGCAGCGCCTCGACCTGCCGCTGGCCGCCCAGATCCTGCTGCAGCCAGACATAGTCGCAGCCGGGCGGCGCCTCGTAGACCGTCACCGGTCCCGCATCCGTCCACTGGCCCTGCGCATCACGGGTTTCCACTTTGTCGAGCACCCGTAGCGCTGCACGGTTGAGTCCTGCACGAACGGCGCCGGTCGCTGCCGCCGCATCGAACTGCTGAATGAAGGTATTGAGCTTGCCAGGCTCGGGAAAGGCCTTGGGTGCATTCAGCCATTTGCCCTGCGGCGTCTGGGCGGCAGTGCCGACGATGCAGGCTGGGGAGAGCGCAGCCAGGGTGCGATGGGTGGTTTCGGCGTTGCGGCGGGCGCTCTCGAGGTCGCCGGCAGGATCGTGCGCGGACGTTGCCTTGTTACAGGCGCCCAGCATGGACAGCAGGGCAAGCAGAAGAGGGAGGCGTGAAATGGTGTTCAAGGCCGTTTATCGTGTGTTGATGGAAGTGAACAGCAGCATGCGCAATCCGGCATAGCCGAACACGCCGGCCAGCAGGGCATGGATGCCACGCTCGCCCGCCCGGTAGGCGCGGCGCGCAGGCGCTGTCGAAAACGCCAGCGACACCACCGACAGCCAGACCACGACCGCCTTCGGATTGGTCAAATGCATGGCGGCCCCGCGCACATAGAGCTGGGCATAGCCGGGCGCCGGCGCGCCGTCCGCGCCCGCGTCCACGCGCGTCCGCGCAGTGCCTTGCGCGCCGCCTGCCAGGCCATCCACAGCAGATACAGGCCGCCGATCAGCTTCACCAGCATCAGCGCCGCGGCATAGCGCTGCATCAGCGCAGCCAGATCGAGCGCGGCGCACAAACCCCAGAACAGCGAACCGCTGACGACGCCCGACGCCAGCGCCAGGGCGCGCCTGCGGCCCTGCGCCATCGCCATGCCCATCACGGCCAGCACGCTGGGGGCCGGGGCTGGCGACGCCGATTGCGAACGCAAGATAGGCAAGCAGCATGCTCACATCTCCAATGGGTGAAATGGTGCGAAAAAGATGCGGCAAGACTAACACTTTGTGCGCGCCGAATGTGCGCGGATTGTTGCGCCCTTGTCAGTGTTGCTCATGCCTAGTTCTTTTTAGATGCAATCAGATTGCTAGACTGTAGAAATAACACTTGCTATTGATGTGATGGTTCATGCTACATTAATTGGAAATATTGAACAGCCAATGAAAGGACCGTCATGCAGGAACTTAACCTCGCCTCCCAGCTGATCGAAGGCGGCACGGGCATCGTCGTGATCGGCGCCCTGTCCGTACTGGCGCTGACCGTCACCTTCGAACGGCTGGCGAACTTCCGTGCGGTCAAGGTGGCGCCGCAGGGCCTGGCCGACGAAGCGCTGGCCCTGTGGCAGGCCGGCGACTACCAGGCGCTGGCAGCGCGCGCCGCGGAAGGCCGCAGCAGCCTGGCGCGGGTACTGGCATTCCTGGCCGGCCATCCGCGCCTGCCGGCCGACACCCTGGCTGCGCGCGCCGCCGAGATCGCATCGACGGAGCTGCGCCTGCAGCAGCAGAAGGCCTACGCGCTGAACGTGGTCGCCACCATCGCGCCCATCGTCGGCCTGCTGGGCACGGTGATCGGCATGATCGAATCCTTCCATGTGATCGCCTTCAACGGCATGGGCGATCCGACCCTGCTGGCGGGCGGCATCTCGAAGGCGCTGGTGAACACGGCGGCCGGCCTGGCGGTGGCGCTGCCTTCGCTGGCGATACACCACTTCTTCCGCAACCGCATGGTCAACATCGGCATCCTGCTCGAGCGCCAGCTGGGACGGCTGCTGGACGAAAGCCGGGCGCGGGAACATGCGCCGAAACATGAGCAGGAGCGCAGCCATGCGTATTGAGCTCGGTGACGACGAACAGCCCGAGATCGGCCTGATCGCGCTGATCGACTGCATCTTCTTCCTGCTGATGTTCTTCATGGTCGCGACCTCGTTCAAGCAGAAGGAGACGCAGCAAAAGGACAAGGCCATCCCGATCACGCTGCCGCGCTCCTCCGCCACGCTCGAGCTGGCCGACGCCGCGCCCGATCCGCTAGTGATCCGGGTCGACCGCGCGGGCCAGGTGGCGATCGGCGACGACAAGCTGTCGACCGAGGCCCTGCATGCACGTCTGTCGGGCGAGGCGCGCGCGCAGCCGGGCCGGCCGGTGCGCATCGAGGGCGATGGCAATGCCTCTTACCAGTCCATCGTCCATGTGCTCGACCTGTGCCAGTTCGAAGGCCTGACCAATATCGCGATGCGTGCGCGCCGGCAGTAAATGAATGCCGACGCCATTTACCGGCTGGACGGTTCGAGCATGGTCGAACTGTGGCGCCGCCATCCCTGGCTGATCGCATCGCTGGCGGCGCACGGCGTGCTCGCGGCGAGCCTGTACACGGCCGGCCCGGTGCACGTCGCCATCAAGCGCGACGACGGCTTGCGTACGCAGGTCGCGCAGTCGCTGCATCACACCGGGCAGCGCCAGATGCGGCGCGAGCTGCGCACGATGGAGGAGATCCGCGATGCGCTGGCGGAAAGCGCGGGCGAAGCCGGTGGCGAGGGCAAGGGCAAGGGCGGCAAGGAGGCCCCCAGGTCGCCAGACCCTGCCGTGCGGGCGCGTGAACTGGCCCGGCAGATCGAACAGGTGCAGCAGAAGATCCGCGCCGCCGACATGGCGCGCCTGCTGCGCATCCCCGAGGCCGAGGCCCTCAAGCGCGTGCAGCGCGAGGAGGCGCGCAAGCCCAGACCGGCCCCGGCCAGGCAGGCATCGCCGGAAGCCCAGGTGGCCCAGCTGGCGCAACAGGCCAAAGCCGCCCTGGCGCAGCGCCGCGTGCAATTGCTGGCGCAGCAGCAGGGCATCGCGATCAAGCCGGAGGCCGGCGAGCCGAAGCCGGGCCGGCTACAAGGCGGCAAAACGGGCGGCAAAGCCGGGCAGGGACCGGGCAGCGGCAAGTTGGCCGGCCAGGGCGGCCAGGGACAAGGCAATGGCCAGAGTGGCCAGGGCGGCCGGATGAGCGGCCAGGGCGGCCAGGGCGGACGGGCGGGCGGCGGCGGCATCGTGCAGAACTCGGCCTCGCGCGGCAGCAAGGTCGAGGCCCTGGTCAGCGGCCTGGCGCTGGGCGCGCCCGGCGCGATCACGGGCAGCAGCATCGACATGTCGAGCAATGCCTTCAGCGACTCCCGCACCTACGGCGCGTTCCTGGAACCGCCGCCGGTCGATGCTGCCGCCATGCGCACCGGCCGCGGCCGCACGATCGGCGCCGGCGGCGCCTACGCCAACCGCATCTTCCTCGATACCTGGTATGTGATCGGTCCCTTCGAAGGCGCTGGCCATGACAGCCAGAACGCGGTCTATCCGCCCGAGCGCGGCGTCGACCTCGACGCGGTCTATTACGGCAAGAACGACCTGCCGGTGCGCTGGACCTTCCAGCAGGACGCGCGCTACCCGTCGATCCCGTTGCCGCGCGCCGAGAACGCCGTGTATTACGCCTACACCGAGGTCGAGGTCGACCGCGACATGGACCTGTGGGTGTGGATCGGCGGCGACGACGACACCAAGATGTGGTTCAACGACCGCCTGGTCTGGCTCAGCGGCGATGGCGTCGACAAGCCCTGGTACCGCCAGGCCTTCATGACGCTGCCCGAGGTGCGCACCCTGAACCTCAGCGAAGGCCAGCGCCGGCTGCACTTCAACAAGGGGCGCAACAGCATCCTGCTCAAGTTGTACAACGGTGTGAACCTGATGTTTTATTCGGTGGTGCTGTCGACATGATATTGATTGACCAGGTCCGGCGATACCCATTCCTGCCGCTGTCGCTGGTGGCGCATGCGGCGCTGCTCGGCGTGCTTCACATGGTCGTCGTTCGCGTCGAGCTGGACCGGCAGCGCATCCAGCGCAGCCGCGAGCAGCCATTGGTCGAGGCCGGCGAGCGGCTGATGGAACGGGCGCGCCTCGAAAAGCGCGTGCGCGACATGGCGCGGATCAAGTCCCAGCTCGAATCGGGAACGGCTGACAAGGGCGACGAGGTGCAGTTCAGCGCGCAGCCCAGGACGCAGGAAGAACTGCTCAAGGAAGCCAGGGAGCTGTCGCGCAAGATCGACGAAATCGAGCGCAACGACCGCGCCGAACAACTGGCGAAGCTGCTCCACATCCCGAAGCAGAAAGCGCTGGAAAAGGTCGCGCAGACGCACAAGCCGGAAGCGCCGGCTGGCGCCGAACCCGTCAAGCCCGTCGAGGTAGCGGCGAAGATCGAGCAGCTCGAAGCGAAGGCACGCGACGCGTTGGAACGGCGCGGCCGGCAACTCGAGCAGCAGCAGGACGGCACGCGCGTGGCGGCAAGGGAATTACGGATCGGCAGCGCTGTACGGCAGGGCGCACCAGCCAGGCAGGCGGGCGGCGGCCCCGTCGTCACGGGAGTTCCTGGCGGCGTGTCCATCTCGTCCGTGTTGCGGACGATCGATGCCTTCATGAATGCCGACCGGGCGGCCCGCGGGATCGAGGGCAATATCGTGGCGGGCGACCACGACGACGTCGATCGAACCATCGTGCGCATTCCGGAGGTCCCCGCCGGTGCCAGGGTCAAGGGCACCGGCCGCATCATCGGACCCGGCGGCCCTTATGCCGACCGCGTCTACGTCAATCGCTGGTACCTGATCGGCCCCTTCGAGCGCAAGCATGGCGACGCGTGGCTTTCGCCCGATCCGCCCGAGCAGGCCGTGGTCCTGGACGCCGCCTATCGCGGCAAGGACGGCCGCCTGCTCAAGTGGGAATACGTCGACTCGGCAAACTATCCGCTGGTGCCGCCCAAGCCTGCCGAAGAGGCCGTGTATTACGGCTATACCGAGCTGATGGTCGACAAGGAACAGGACCTGACGATCTGGGTCGGCGCCCGCGACGACGCCCAGCTGTGGCTCAACGACAAGCTGGTCTGGCGCGGCAGGAATGTGGCCAAGGGGCCGTTCTACAGCGAGGTCAACGACAAGGGCAATACCCATGGCCGCGATTACAACTTCAGCGAGGGCAAGCGCGTCGTGCATCTCAGGCAGGGCCGCAACAAACTGTTCTTCAAGCTGTCGAACGGCGTGGGCTCCCTGTTTTTTTCGCTGGTGCTGACGAAATAATTCTTAAGCTTGTAGACTACGGCGATGGAAAACATGACACCCCTCGCCGTCGTCCAGGCCCAATTGGACGCCTTCAATGCCAAGGATATCGATGCGCTCATGCGCGCCTACGCGCCGGACGCCGAGCAGTTCGCGCTGCATGGCGAACGCCTGGCCCAAGGCCATGATGAGATCCGCCCGCGCTACGTGGCGCGCTGCACGGAACCGGACCTGCATGCGCGCCTGCTGTCGCGCACCGTGATGGGGAATTTCGTGACCGACCTCGAACTCATCACTCGCAACTTCCCGGAAGGCGTGGGCACGCTCGAGATGCTGTGCATTTACGAGGTGATCGATGGACGCATCCGGCGCGCCTCGTTCGCGCCGGGCGCGATGACCCTGCTTAATCCGTAAGCGAAGGCACGGACGGCGGCAGGACCTTCTTCGGCGCGGGCGTCTTGTCCTTGTACTCGCACAAATCGGCGATGATGCAGTTCCAGCACTTGGGCGTGCGCGCCACGCAGGTGTAGCGCCCGTGCAGGATCAGCCAGTGGTGGGCGTCCTGAAGGAATTCCTTGGGCACGAACTTCAGCAGCTTCTGCTCGACGATGTCGACGTTCTTGCCCGGTGCGATCTTGGTCCGGTTCGAGACCCGGAAGATGTGGGTGTCGACCGCCATCGCCGGTTCGCCGAAGGCCGTGTTGAGCACCACGTTGGCGGTCTTGCGGCCGACGCCCGGCAGTGATTCCAGCGCTTCGCGTTCGCGCGGCACTTCGCCGCCGTACTGATTCACCAGGATCTCGCAGGTGGCGATGACGTTCTTGGCCTTGTTGTTGTACAGGCCGATGGTCGAGATATAGGTCTTCAGCTCGTCGAGGCCGAGGTCGAGGATGGCCTGCGGCGTGTTCGCCACCGGGTACAGCCGGCGCGTGGCCTTGTTGACGCCGACGTCGGTCGACTGCGCCGACAGCAGCACCGCGATCAATAATTCGAAGGGCGTGCTGTATTCGAGTTCGGTGGTCGGATGCGGGTTCGCTTCGCGGAAGCGCGTGAAGATCTCGTAGCGTTTGGCGTTGTTCATTCGGGCTTCCCGGCGGCCTTCTGGCGCGCGCGCTCGATGGCGGCGGCGATGATCGCGCGCTTGCGTTCTTTTTCCGCCAGCTCTTCGGCGGTGTTGGTTTCTTCGGCCGTCACGGCGCGCATCTTCTCCACCGCCTTGGCGGCCAGGCGCGCATCGTTCTCTTCCTTCTCGCGCTTGAGGCGCTCGGTGCGGAAGTCGTGGCGCGCGCGGGCAGCGTCGGCCTGTTCTTGCGACCAGGCGTCCCAGCCGGTACGCTCGCCGTTCGGGTCGTCGCGGTTCGGCACCATGGCGATGCAGTCGACCGGGCAGGGCGCCACGCACAGGTCGCAGCCGGTGCACAGGCTCGGCAGGATCGTGTGCATCTGCTTGGGCGCGCCGAGGATGGCATCCACCGGGCAGGCCTGGATGCAGAGGGTGCAGCCGATGCACAGATTCTCGTCGATGAAGGCAACCGGACGCGGGCGCTCCAGGCCGTTGGCAGGATTGATCGGGATGACGGGCCGGCCCGTGACGCGGGACAGGCGCGCGACGCCGGCCAATCCGCCCGGCGGGCAGCGGTTAATGTCGGCCTCGCCGCTGGCGATCGCTTCCGCGTACGGGCGGCAGGCGGGGTAGCCGCACTTCGTACACTGCGTTTGCGGCAACTGGTCTTCGATCAGGTCGGCGAGCGTCTTCGTCACGATGGCTGGAGCAATTTGCTAAACCGCCATTATCCGCTAAATGGCGGAGCGCGTCGAAGCCCCGGGTCTGAAGTAGCTGCTGATGTAGCCGCTGAGCTGGCAAAAACGCTGCTTCTTGTCCTACACCCTAACGTGCAGCAACGTACGGATTGAAGGGCTCGCCTGGTGGTCTACTGGAACCAGGCGATCAACGACAGGAGGGTCTTATGGAAAAGAAGCACCTCATCATATCCGCGCTGACGGCAGCACTGCTGAGCGCAAGTGCCGCGAGTTTTGCCCAGGACCGCTACCATGGCGACCGTGACCGCGGCGACCGCAACGACGGACAGCGTTACAGCCAGCGCGACCGCGATGACAACCGCAACAACGACCGCCGCGACGATCGCCGCGACGGCTATCGCGCCCAGGGCGGCGGCCGCGCCGGCAGCCAAGGATGGGGCGAAGAACGCCGCTGGGATGGCGCCGGTCCGGACCACAGCTTCCGCCGTGGCGACCGCTTGCCGAGCCGCTACCACAACCATCAGTACGTAGTGAATAACTATCGACAGCACAACTTGCGACCGCCGCCGCGGGGTTACCACTGGGTGCAGACAGGCAGCGATTACGTGCTGGCGGCCATCGCCACCGGCGTGATTGCAGACCTGATCATCAATCACTGACACCGCGGGCTGCCCATTGGGGCGGCCCCGGCAGGTGATACCAGGCCGCACATGGTGTGCCGCAAGTTGCGGTGCGGCAGTGCGGCAGCTTGCCATTCGGAGACCGCATGCATCGCTCACATCCTTTCATCGCCCTGTCCATCGCCGCAGCCTTGTGCGCGAGCCTTCCTGCCAGGGCGCAGGACCGCGCGCAGGACGACACGCGCTCGCGCCAGGAAATCGCCCACCTGCTCGACTTCGTCGCCGATTCCGGCTGCCAGTTCAACCGCAACGGCAGCTGGCACGACAGCAAGGCGGCGCGCAACCATCTGCAGGAAAAATACGACTACCTGAAGCACCGCAAGCTGGTGCCCGATACGAAAACCTTCATCGAACGCGCGGCCACCGAGAGCAGCTTCAGCCACAAGGCTTACCAGGTCCGCTGCGGCAACGGGCCGGTCATCACCAGTGCGCAGTGGCTGAATACGGAGCTGGCGCGGCATCGGACGGCTCACCCATAGCGGCATATGATCGGAACCGATATCGGGGTCCGTCGTCATGCATGGCGAGTATTTTTTATTTTAAAACTGTCGGTAAATTTTACACTGTCAAAGTTCAGCAAATAGGGGGCTTCCAATAAGTTATTGATTATTGGAATCTTTTCCTTCTGGCATGATGCTTGCTTTTTGTATGTTCGATAAGAACATTTATAGGAAGGGATCGTCATGTTTGCAAGAGTCGCCGCGGCCATGACCTGTGCCGTCGCTGCCATCAATACTGCTTCGGCCAAGGTGATTCACAAGCTTCAGGACGCTGTCGAGCCGGGCGCCGGGATCGACGGCAAACCGCGCTTTTCCGACGACGACCAGAGAAACTCTTGCCTGGACAATGGCATTTATGTCGACTGCCTGATGAGCGGGCCCTATCCGAGCTTCACGTATTCCTGAGCTCGACCCGGCAGCGCGCCGCCGCAAGCAGTAATCGTCTTCCAATAAAAAAAATGCCGTGGAATCCCACGGCATTTTTCATTTCATCCTGCACGGATCAGGCATTCTTGCGAATGAACTCGCCGATCATCGGGCAGATGATCTCGCGCCAGCGGCGGCCCGAGAAAATGCCGTAGTGGCCGCATTTCGGCGCCGTGAAGTGCTGGTGCTTTTCCGGCGGAATGCCGGTGCACAGCTCGTGCGCAGCCTGGGTCTGGCCGGCGCCGGAGATGTCGTCCAGTTCGCCTTCGATGGTGAACAGCGCGACACTCTCGATGTCCTGCGGGCGCACCAGCTGGCCGCCGACTTCCCAGGTGCCTTTCGGCAGGGCGAAGTCCTGGAACACGGTCTTGATCGTCTCGAGGTAGTACTCGGCCGGCATGTCCAGCACGGCGTTGTACTCGTCGTAGAACTTGCGGTGCGATTCCGCCGAATCGTCGTCGCCGCGCACCAGGTGCTGGTAGAACTCGCGGTGGCTCTGGGCGTGGCGGCCCGGGTTCATGGCGATGAAGCCGGCGTGCTGCAGGAAGCCCGGATAGACCTTGCGGCCGAAGCCCGGGTAATTGCCCGGCACCGCGTAGATCACGGTGTTCTCGAACCACGAGAAGGGCTTTTCGGTGGCCAGGTCGTTGACCGCGGTCGGCGACTTGCGCGGGTCGATCGGGCCGCCCATCATGACCATCGATTTCGGCAGTTTCGGGTCCTTGTTGGTCGCCATCAGCGAGATGGCGGCCAGCACCGGCACCGTCGGCTGGCAGACCGAGATCACGTGCACGTCCGGGCCGAGGTGGCGGATGAAATCCTGCACGTAATAAATGTAGTCGTGCAGATGGAATTCGCCGTCGGACATCGGCACCATGCGGGCGTCGACCCAGTCGGTGATGTAGACGTCCTGCTCAGGCAGCAGGGCGCGCACGGTATCGCGCAGCAGCGTGGCGTGGTGCCCCGACAATGGAGCGACCACCAGCACGGTGGGCTGCTTGAGCGCGGCAAATTGCGCGTCCGGCATGTCTTTTTTGAAGTGCAGCAGCTTGCAGAAGGGCTTGCTGACCGCGGTGCGTTCCATGATGCCGACGGTCTGGCCGTCGATCGTGGTCGAGTTCAGGTCGAAGGCCGGTTTTTCGTAATCCTTGCCCAGACGGTACATGAGTTCATAGCCCGCGGCGATACGCTGGGAGAACGGGGTGTGAGCGAAAGGCGAGACGGGATTCGTGAACAGCTTTGCAGAGGCATCGGCCCACTGCATCAGCGGGTTCAGGAAGGAGCGTTGCATCTCGTGCAGTTGGTAAAGCATATTATTTCCTTCACATTGCTCTGCTTGACAGACGTTTTGTTCGGCAGATCAATCAATTATAGGCCAATTGGCTTGGCGTGGGGCAACATAGAATGATGTTCACCATTGAAAAAATAGTGCAATGCAACATTAGTATCACAGTTCCGGTACTGCCTTCGGTTAGGTGCCCTACATAAGAAAAATGCCCCGCACTGGCGGGGCATCTTTTGTCGTACGTCGGTAACGGAACGTTTAGTCGAATACCGGGGTCTCGACGCCGAGGATCTTGTGCAGCTTCGGCGAGGTGGTGGTGTACTGCATGTGGATCTTCTTGTCCGGGAAGATGTAGGGCGCGGCGCCGAAGGCGGCCAGCGCGGCTTCGTGGAAGCCCGACAGGATCAGCTTCTTCTTGCCCGGGTAGGTGTTGATGTCACCCACGGCGAAGATGCCCGGCACGTTGGTTTCGAACTTCTCGGTGTCCACGACCTTGAGCTGCTTGCGCTCGATGTCCAGGCCCCACTCGGCGATCGGACCCAGCTTCGGCGACAGGCCGAAGAAGACCATCAGCATGTCCAGCGGCACGCGGCGGGTCACGCCGTCGGCACCGGTGACTTTCACTTCGGACAGCTGGCCGTCCTTTTCGTCGAAGCCGGTGACCTGGCCGGTGATCAGCTGCATTTCGTACTCTTCGCACAGCTGCTTCATCTTGGCGACCGATGCCGGGGCGGCGCGGAAGTCTTCGCGACGGTGCACCAGCACGACCGATTCGGCCTTGCCGACGAAGTTCAGGGCCCAGTCCAGGGCGGAGTCGCCGCCGCCGCAGATGACCAGGTTCTTGCCTTCGAACAGGCTCGGATCCTTGACGCGATAGTGCAGCTGGGTGCCGTCGAACTTCTCGATGCCGTCGACCTTGATCGTGCGCGCCTGGAACGAGCCGACGCCGGCAGCGATGAAGATGGTCTTGGTGATGAAGCGGGTGCCGGTCGAGGTTTCGACGTTGAAACGGTGGTCTTCACGGCGCTGGACAGTGGTGACTTCCTGGCCCAGGTGGAAGGTCGGGTCGAACGGCTCGATCTGCTTGAGCAGGTTGTCGGTCAGTTCCTGGCCGGTGCAGACAGGCACGGCCGGGATGTCGTAAATCGGCTTGTCCGGGTACAGTTCGACGCACTGGCCGCCGACGGCTGGCAGCGAATCGATCACGTGCGCTTTGATCTCCAGCAGGCCCAGCTCGAACACCTGGAACAGGCCGACCGGGCCCGCGCCGATGATCACGGCATCGGCTTCGATGGCGCCGGCAAAGGAGCTGTTGGGAGCGATGGAGCCCGTTTCAGGGGTGGTAGTCATATGCTGATGATTTCCTGTTGAATGTATTTGGTGTAGGCGAGGGCGGATAGTGTGCCACGAACGGCGCACTTCTGCTGAGACCGGGCAAGGCCGGCAGGCGGCCGGCGGGAGACCGCCGGCGCCGGGAATGTCTTAGCGGGCCAGCTGGTCCAGCTTTTCCTTGACGTCCTTCCACTCTTCCGCGTCGGGCAGGGCAGGCTTGGTCTTGGTGATCGACGGCCAGTGGCGCGACAGGTCGGCGTTGATCTTGATGAATTGCTGCTGGTCCGACGGCACGTCCTCTTCCGCATAGATCGCGTTGACCGGGCATTCCGCCACGCACACGGCGCAGTCGATGCACTCGTCCGGGTCAATGGCGAGGAAGTTCGGGCCTTCCCGGAAACAATCTACCGGGCATACATCGACGCAGTCGGTATAGCGACAACGGATGCACGATTCGGTGACAACGTGGGTCATAACAGTCCTTAATCAGTGGAAGCGGCGGCGTATCGGGCACAGGGGAGCTCGCCGGACGCGGCAAAGCACTGTATTTTAGGGCAATTCGGCCTTTACGACAAATCAGGCTTATACACAATACACATAAGCAAATGTTCTTCCCGGTTGTGCTCCGGGAACGCATGATTGCCGAATTTTTAACGGCTTGCGCGCAGGTGGTCGATCAGCGCCTGCCAGCCGCCGGCGCCCGGACCGTCTTCCGCCAGGGTCACCGTGCGGCAGCGCTGGCCGTCGTCCGCCGTGATCTCCCAGCGGACCTGGTCGAAGCCCGCCGGGCAGGCCGGCGCGGCCTGGAAGAAGTCGAGGCGATCGAGCAGGGACTCGATCGCTTCGCCGTCGCGGTGGCAGCCGGTGTCGAGCTCGAAGCGCTCGCTGCGGCCGGCAAAACCCCCGCTGGCGTGGGCGGTGATCTTCATCAGGCGGTGGGGACAGTCGTGATTTTGGCGGTGGCGACGGTGGCCGTGACGCCGTCTGCGCCGACCTTCACTGCCGCCACCGTGGCCTCGGCTTCCGCCGCGGCTTCCTCGCCCGCCGGGCCGAAGCGGCCATGCTCGGCGCACCAGCGCGCCAGCGCCTGCGCTTCGGCATCGAGGATGCGCTCGACCTGGTAGTACTCGGCCAGGTTCATGGTGCCGCAGCAGGCGCGCCGGTCCTGTTTCGCGCCCGGGGCATCCTGCACCAGCGGCGCCAGGCGCAGCCCGGCCGGATGCGGGCCGGCGAGGGTGGCCGGCACCTCGACCACTTCGCGCTGGGCGAAGCGGTTGCGGATGAAGGTCGTGTAGTCGGCCGGCTTGCCGTCTTCCAGGGTCAGGCGCAGCATTTCGTTGGCGACGTCGGCGTAGGTGGCGGCGAAGTCCGGCGCCGCGATCAGGGAGCGCAGCAGCAGGCCGCGCAGCCAGGCGGCCACGCGGTGCAGCACGCTGGCGCAATCCTCGAGCTCCGGGTTGCGCTCGAAGGCGAAAATGTCGGCCAGGATGTCGTACACCGCGCCGGTGAACACCTGCGAGATCGCGTGAACTTCGGTGCCGGCCTCGCTCAGGGTCAGGTCGTTGTCGGCATTGCGCAGGCCGTTGGTGCTGCCCAGCGCCAGGCCGAACTGCTCCGCGATATCGGCCAGGAAGGTCTTGTCGTGCAGGTGCGCCTTGGTCTGGGCCACCACGGCTTCGCACTGGTCGAGCTGGGACAGCGCCAGGAAGATGGCGGTGAGGTCGCCGAAGGCTTCGTGCAGGCCGCCGGTCTGCGGCGGATTGTCGGCCATCAGCCATTGCGGCTTGAGGCCGTCCAGCACCGCGTGGCCGGTCTCGTGCGAGACGATGTCGAAGGAGCGGCAGGTGTAAATGCGCGCGGTCTCGCCGGGCGGGATGAAGTCGCCGAACTTCAGGCAGGCCTGGGTCCGGCTGTAATAGGCGTTCATCACGTTCGGCAGGCCGTAGGGGTGGACCTGCAGCGGCGAAGTGTCGACGCTGCTGTTCCATTGCCAGGGCAGGGGCATGGCGGCGCCGGCGGTGGACAGGGCGCGCTGGTACATGGTGAGGGTCTGTCGCACCACGGCATAGGTGTGGACGGCGTCGAACTGCGGCGTGTTCGGCATGGTAACGAAGTCGCCGAAGGCGTTCGGCTCGACCGCCGCGGTGTCGGGATCGCTGGCGATGGCGATGCGGGCGTCGCGCGGGCCGGCCAGCACCACGCCCGGCAGGAACACCTTGCGGGTGCCGATCTCGGATACCGACGGGTCCTGCTTCCACATCAGCACCCGGGCGCCGAAGGCGTAGGGCAGCGGGACGTCCTGCTGGCCGCCTTCCTCGGCGCTGCCAGCCAGTCCCGGACCGGCAGGCAAGCGCGGGCGGCCCGGCTGGTCGAGCAGCTGCGCGGCCTTGCGGTGCTGGCGATAGGGAGCGGCCGGCATCGGCACGTAGCCGATCGGGAGCTGGGCGGAGTCGGGCTGGCTGGCTTCTGAAGACATGATCGGTTTCTCCTGTGGAGCAGGCTGCAATGCGCAGGCTGCACGGGAAATGGTCGCCCGCCATTCGAATAGGACATTGACTTAAGTCAACTAGCCAATGCGCAGCCTAGCTGGCATCATGGCGGGCTCTGTTGTTTTCGATCAGGAAGGAATGCCAGATGGCGGATATCAGCATCACCCAGCAACACCAGCTCACTCCGGTCGCGGCGCGCGCGGCGGCCCAGAAAGTGGCGGACAAGCTGGCCGGCGAATATGGCCTGCAATGCAAGTGGGACGGGGACGTGCTGCGTTTCGAACGCAGCGGTGTGGAAGGCACGCTCGCGCTGGGCGAGCGTCAGGCCGATCTGCGCATCAGGCTCGGCATGCTGATGGGCGCTTTCCGCTCCACCATCGAGACGAAGGTGGCGGAAAGCATGCGCAAGGTGTTTGCGTAAAACTTACGCGTTCTTGAGGTCTTCGATCAGGTCGACGTACTGCTGCATCGCGTCGTCTTGCGAGGTGCCCTTCAGGGCGGCCCAGGCGTCGAACTTGGCGCGGCCGATCATGTCGGTGAAGCCCGGACGCTCGCCGGTGGCATCGCCGCTCGCGCCTTGCTTGTACAAGGCATAGATCTTCAGCAGGGTCATGTTGTCCGGACGCTCGGGCAGGTTCTTCGAATCGGCCTGGGCCTGGGCGAACTGTTCTTGCAAACTCATGGTGACTCCTTGAATAAAATGGCAATTCTTCGGCCATCTTAGCGCATCGTGCGCGGAAGTACTGTTGATCTGAAGATATTTTAGAGGAAGTGTTCAAGTAGGGTGGGCACGCCGTGCCCACGCCTTACAAATTACAGGCCCAGCAGCTCGACGTCGAAGATCAGCGTCGCGTTCGGCGGGATCACGCCGCCGGCGCCGCGTGCGCCGTAGCCCAGGGCTGCCGGGATGATCAGGCGGCGCGCACCGCCGACCTTCATGCCCTGCACGCCTTCGTCCCAGCCCTTGATCACGTGGCCAGCGCCCAGCGGGAACTGGAACGGGTCGTTGCGGTCTTTGCTGGAATCGAACTTGGCGCCCTGGCTGCCGTCGTCGTTCTGCAGCCAGCCGGTGTAGTGCACGGTCACGTACTGGCCGGCCTTGGCTTCCGGGCCGTCGCCAACGACGGTGTCTTCGTATTGCAGGCCGGAATTCGTGGTGTTGATGGGCATGGTGTTGTCCTCTTGTTCAGGGTGAAATGCCGATTGTAGTGCATGTCGCTGTCAAGCTGCCATCACGCTTCTGTTGACGCCTTTTCCACTGTGTTGCGACGGCGCGCCGAAATCCTCACGAAACCTGTCAACCACCCTTCAGATGCAGACGTTTCCCCGTAGAATAAGAACTTCTTCCACCTCCGGGCTTTCGTCCTCCCATGCTGCGTCGTTTCCGTAAGCTTTTTGTTACTGGTATCTGTCTGTTGAGCGCCGCCCAGGCAGCCCAGGCCAACGTCGTCGTCGTCCTGAATTCGCGTGACGCCACGGTCCAGCTGCTCGACCAGGCGACCGGCGCCGACAACGGCACCTTTGCCGTCGGCAAGGAGCCGCACCACCTGATGGCCACGCCGGACAACAAGTCCGTGATCGTCGCCAGCTCGGTCGGCAACGAACTGATCTTCCTGGACCCGATCACCGGCAAGATCCAGCAGCGCCTGACCGACGTGCTCGACCCTTACCAGATCGGCTTCTCGCCGGACCAGAAATGGTTCGTCTCGACCGCGCTGCGCCTGGACCGCGTCGACATCTACCAGTACGTGAACGGCAAGCTGATCCTGAGCCGCCGCGTGCCGATGCCGCGCATGCCGAGCCACATCGCCTTCGATGCCGCCAGCACCACCGCCTTCATCACCCGCCAGGGCAGCGACCAGGTCAGCGCGATGGACCTGAAGACCGGCGTCATCAAGTGGACCCTCCCGGTCGGCAAGCTCCCGGCCGGCATCGCCATGACCCCGGACGACAAGTACCTGCTGGTCGGGATCATGGGCAGCGACTACGTCGAGGTGATCGACTGGCGCACTGCCAAGTCGGTCAAGCGCATCAAGACCGGCAACGGCGCGCACAACTTCCGCGCGGTCGGCGACAAGCGCCACGTGTTCGTCTCGAACCGCGTGCAGAACTCGATCAACATCATCGACCAGGTCACGCTGGAAAACGTCGGCATGATCCCGGTGCCGGGCGGCCCGGACTGCATGGAACTCTCCGCCGACGGCAAGACCCTGTGGGTGACCCAGCGCTGGATCAAGAAGGTGGCGGTGATCGACGTCGCCACCCGCAAGGTGATCAAGCAGATCCCGGTCGGCCGCTCGCCGCACGGCGTGTTCTTCGCCAACTCGGCGCCGAGGATGTGATGCATCCGCGGCCGGGTTTCAGACCTAAGGCCGCGGCGGCGCTGCTGCTGGCGGCTTCCGTTTTACCACCTGTGCAGGCATCCGCAGCGGATGCTTGCAAGGGCACCATCTATCTGACCTTCGACACCGGCAGCCAGTCGCAGGCCGAGCTGATCGCGAACACCCTGCGCAAGCACCACATCCAGGCCACTTTCTTCCTCGCCAACGAGAAGACGGTGCGCGGCGACTGGTCGCTCGATCCGAGCTGGGCCGACTACTGGAAGGCGCGCGTGGCAGAAGGGCATGCCTTCGGCACCCACACCTTCGACCACGTCTACTGGAAGCGCGACGAGGCGGGCGGCCGCATCGCGGTCAAGCCGCAGTTCGGCGCCCACGCCGGCAAGCAGCAAAGCTGGACCGCGCAGCAGTATTGCAACGAGCTGCGCCGCGTCGATACGCGCTTTCGCGAGCTGACCGGGCGCGGCCTGGACCCGGTCTTCCGCGCACCCGGCGGGCATACCTCGCCGAACGTGCTGGCGGCCGCGAAGCAGTGCGGCTACAGCCACGTCGGCTGGGCCAAGGCCGGCTTCTCGGGCGACGAGACGGCCAGCGAGGCCTACCCGAACGCCATGCTGCTCAAACGCGCCCTGGATAATCTGAAGGACGGCGATATCTTCATGGCCCACATGGGCATCTGGTCGCGCAAGGACCCGTGGGCGCCGGCCAACCTCGAGCCCCTGATTGCGGGTCTTCAGCAGAAAGGCTTCTGTTTCGCTACACTGCGAGAGCATCCATACTACGCTTCTCAATTCAAAAAATGATTCAGCATTTCCTCGATTGGTTCGCATTCCTCCAGGGCTGGCTGTTCGAGTCCGTCGTCGAACCCTTCCTGTTCTACACCGGCATGGGCGAATACGCCGAGGACGCCTTCGAAGGCGTCGAGTGGTTCCTGGCCGGCGCCTGCGAGGTCGCGGCCCTGTTCCTGGTGCTGCGTCCGCTGGAAGCCCTCATCCCCGCGCAAAAGATGAGCGACCGCGCCGCGCGCTGGAACGACTTCGTCTATACCCTGATCCACCGCCTGGGCTTTTTCACGATGGCGGTATTCTTCACGCTCGACCCCATCATGGACCACGTGGCCGGCGCACTGCGCATGGAAGGCGTGCGCCCGTTTAACCTGGAGTCGCTGGTGACCGGCATGAGCCCGCTGGCCAGCTTCCTGGTCTACCTGGTGGTGCTCGACTTCTTCGATTACTGGTTCCACCGCGGCCAGCACAAGTTCCGCTGGTGGTGGGCCCTGCACAGCCTGCACCACAGCCAGCGCGACATGAACCTGTGGAGCGACGACCGGAATCACCTGCTGGACGATCTGCTGCGCGACGTCTACTTGGCCGTGATCGCGCTGGCGATCGGCGTGGCGCCTTCGCAGTACGTGCTGCTGGTGTCGGTGTCGCGCGCCCTGCAATCGCTGCAGCATGCGAACGTGCGCATCCACTTCGGCTGGCTGGGCGAACGCCTGCTGGTGTCGCCGCGCTTCCACCGCACTCACCATGCGGTCGGCATCGGCCACGAGTCGAAGGGTCGGGAACTGGGCGGCTGCAACTTCGGCGTGCTGCTGCCGCTCTGGGACCAGCTGTTCGGCACCGCCAATTTCGCGAGCGGCTTCCACGGCACCGGCGTGCGCGACCAGTTCGAGCGCACCGCGCCGGACGGCAGCATCAAGCCTGCACGCGACTATGGCCGCGGCTTCTGGCGCCAGCAGTGGCTGGGCGTGGTGCGCCTGGCGGAAGCCTTCTCGCGCCGGCCCAAACGGGTCGGGCAATGAGGGCCTGATGCTGCGTCCGATCGCGATCGCCTACGGCCGCGCGCTGCGCTCGCAGTTCTCGAGCCGCATGCTGCTGCTGTCGGTGGTGCCGCTGCTGCTCTCGCTGGCGCTGTGGGGCAGCCTGCTGTACGCGGGCATGCAGCCGCTGTACGACTGGCTGCAGGCGACCTTCAGCGAGTACGGCCTGTTCGAGACCAGCAGCAGCATCCTGGCCACGCTGGGCCTGGGCTTCCTCAAGACGCTGGTGGTGCCGCTGGTGGCCATGCTGGCGCTGCTGCCGCTGATGATCATCACCTCGCTGCTGTTCATCGGCGTCGGCGCGATGCCGGCCATCGCGCGCCATGTCAGCCGCGTGCAGTTTCCGCAGCTCGAGCGCAAGGAGGGCGGCAGCTTCCTGGGCAGCCTGGGCGTGAACCTGTCCGGCATCGTCGTGTTCGCGCTGCTGTGGATCGTGACCCTGCCGCTGTACGCGCTGGCCCCGATCGCGCTGCTGGTGCAGGCGGTGCTGTGGGGCTGGCTGACCGCGCGCGTGATGAGCTACGACGCGCTGTCCATCCACGCCAGCCTGGAAGAGCGCCGCATCATCGTCGCCACGCGCCGCCGCCAGCTGCTGGTCATCGGCATCGTCTCCGGCCTGCTCGGCGCCTTGCCGGGCGTGGCCTGGATCGGCGGCGCGCTGCTGTCGGTGGTGCTGTTCCCGGTGCTGGCGGTGCTGTCGATCTGGCTCTACCTGATCATCTTCATCTTCACCGGCCTGTGGTTCCAGTACTACTGCCTGCAGGCGCTGGCCGACCTGCGCACGAATGAGGCCGCGAAGGACCTCGCGCCGTCCTGAAGCCTTTCGTGGCACACTGCGGCCATCCCCACCACATGGAGCGGCGATGGCATTCGGCCTGATCATCATCGGCGACGAGATCCTGTCCGGCAAACGCAGCGACAAGCACCTGCCCAAGGTAATCGAACTGCTGGGCGAACGCGGGCTGCAGCTGGCCTGGGCCGAGATCGTCGGCGACGACCCGGCGCGCATCACCGCGCTGCTGCAGCGGACCCTGGCCGGCAAGGACATCGTGTTCTCCTGCGGCGGCATCGGCGCGACACCGGACGATCACACGCGCCAGTGCGCGGCGGCGGCGCTCGGCGTGCCGCTGGTGCTGCACCCGGAAGGCAAGCTGCTGGTCCAGGAACGCATCCGCGAGACCGCGCGCGAAGCAGGCATCGAAGCGGACCTCGACGCGCCCGACAACCTGCAGCGCCTCAAGATGGCCGAGTTCCCGGCCGGTGCCACGCTCATCCCCAATCCCTACAACCGCATTCCAGGCTTCAGCATTGCGCGCGAGCCGGCGGCGGCGCATCACTTCGTGCCCGGCTTTCCGGTCATGGCCGCGCCGATGATCGCCTGGGTGCTCGACAACCATTATCCAGCGCTGTTCCACCGCGAAGCCAGAAGCGAGCGCGCGCTGCTGGTGTACGAGCAGGCCGAGTCGGTGCTCACGCCGCTCATGGAACGCCTGGAAGCCGTCTACCCGGATGTCAACGTGTTCAGCCTGCCCAGCGTTGGTGACGATAAGACCCGCCGCCACATCGAGCTGGGTGTAAAAGGCAATCCGACGCAGGTCGATGCCGCCTTCAGCGAAATGTGCACAGAACTGACACGCATGGGCGCCGAATACCAGCTGTTACAAGACTAAATTTGGAGTAGTTGCGGCGCTGGTACGGTCGTGCAAACTGAGCCGTTGTTTTTTTGCGAAAATACTCGGGCCATGTCAAAAATCTGCGGAAGCGGTTCCTGATTGTCACATTGATGTGGTGGAATGATGTCTGTAGGCAGTGCGATCTGGAGTGAGGTCGCACCTGACTTTGTGAACTTCTTGACGACCTGGATCACTCGCACCGACCAGCAGTATGGGGCGCGCCGGTTGACGGGAATGGCAGGACATTAGAACCGGTTGAACCATATGGAACGTAACATCTCCGCCCGCATGCTGCGCCGCATCCGCAAGCTCGTGCTGCCGGGCCAGGCCGCCATCGCTGGCGTGCCGGCCATGGCCGCCGTGCAGGACATCCCCCTGCGCGACACGCCTTCGCGACTCGAACCCGTACTCGAAGCCACCGCTTTGCCGCTACCGGCCGGCGACACGGACGCGGGCACCGGACAGCCGCCCGCGGCGCCGCCGCCCAAGCGCCGCTGGCGCATGGTCAAGCGTGCCTTCCTGGTGCTGCTGCTGATCGCAGTGGCCGGCGGCTCGGCCTTCGCCGTCTACGAGAGCCGCACCTCGAGCATGCAGGCGAAGTTCTTTGCGGGACTGGCCAAGAAGATCAGCTACCGCGTCGACAAAGGCCCGAGCGATGCGATCCGCTTCCCGTCCGCCAGTCCTTATGACGAGCGTCTCGGCTACTCGAACCTGCCGAACTACCTGGCCAAGCTGAAGACACGCGACTACGTGATCGAAGCGCAGGCGCGCATGTCGCCGAAGATGGTCGAGCTGGCCGACATGGGCCTGTTCGCGACCTACCACGAGAAGACCCGCGCCGGCCTCGATATCCTCGACTACAGCGGCGAGCCGCTGTTCTCGGCGCGCTTCCCGGAACGCCTGTACGACAAGTTCGATGCGGCGCCTTCGCTGCTGGTGCAAAGCCTGCTGTTCATCGAGAACCGCGAGCTGCTCGACACCACCTACCCGAAGCGCAACCCGGCGGTGGAGTGGGACCGCTTCTCGAAGGCGGTGTTCGACAAGTCGCTGCACGCGGTCGGCGTGGGCGGCGGCGGACGCGTCGCCGGCGGCTCCACGCTCGCGACCCAGATCGAGAAGTACCGCCATTCGCCCGAAGGCCGCACCGCTTCGCTGTCGGACAAGCTGCGCCAGATGGCGTCGGCCATGCTGCGCTCCTACCAGGACGGCGAAGACACCAGCGCCACCCGGCGCCGCATCGTGCTCGAATACCTGAACACCGTGCCGCTGTCGGCCAAGCTGGGCTATGGCGAAGTGAACGGCATCGGCGACGGCATGTGGGTCTGGTACGGCCGCGACTTCGCGCAGGTCAACCGCATCCTGTCCAGTAATGCCGTCACGCCGGAATTCGCTTTGGTCTACAAGGAAGCGCTGTCGCTGATGATCGCGCAGCGCCGCCCCGCCTACTACCTGGGCGCCGGCGAGAAGGATCTCGAGACGCTCACCAACAGCCACCTGCGCGTGCTGGCGCAGGCCGGCGTGATCTCGCCGCAGCTGCGCGACGCGGCCATCGCCGCGGTCCTGCACCCGGCGCTCGGCTCCGGCGTGGCGCCGCCGCCGGCCAACACCTTCGTCACCCGCAAGGCCGCCAACGCGGTGCGCAACCACCTGGCCAATCTGCTGGGCGACTCGCGCCTGTACAACCTCGACCGCCTCGACCTGTCGGTGGTGACCACCCTGAATGCGGAAGCGCAGAAGGCCGTCACCGCGGCGCTGCGCCGCCTGACCGACAACGAGGCCGCCGCCGCCGCCGGCCTGACCGGCAAGGGCATGCTCGGCAACGGCGATCCGTCCAAGGTCGTGTACAGCTTCACGCTGATGGAGCGCGGCGACAAGGTCAACTACCTGCGCGTCCAGACCGACAACTACGACCAGCCGCTGGACATCAACGAAGGCGCGAAGCTGGACCTCGGCTCGACCGCCAAGCTGCGCACCCTGGTCACCTACATGGACATCGTCGACCAGCTGCACCAGCGCTACGAGCCGATGTCGAAGGCCGAACTGGAAAAGGTGCGCATCGATCCGAAGGACCGCCTGAGCCAGTGGGGCGTCGAGTACTTCCTGACGCTGCCGGCCGGCGCCGACCGCGGCCTGCAGCCGATGCTGGCGGCGGCGATGGAACGCAAGTATTCGGGCAACCCGGGCGAAGCCTTCTTCACCGGCGGCGGCCTGCACACCTTCGGCAACTTCAGCAAGCTGGACGACAGCCGCATCCTCACCGTCCAGCAGGCGCTGCAGAACTCCACCAACCTGGTGTTCGTGCGCCTGATGCGCGACGTGGTGCGCTACTACATGTTCCAGCTGCCGGGCTCCTCGGCCCAGCTGCTGGCCGACGCCGACGATCCGCGCCGCGCCGAGTACCTGTCGCGCTTTGCGGACCGCGAAGGCAAGGACTTCCTGGCGCGCTTCTGGAACAAGTACCGCGGCATGGAATGGGCCGAAGTCGAATCGACGCTGATGCAGGGCGTGCGCCCGGCCGCCTCCAAGCTGGCGGCGGTCCACCGCACCATCCTGCCGGATGCCTCGCTGGCCGAATTCGGCAAGTTCATCCATACCCACCTGCCGGACGACCGCGAAGTCGACGAAGAGCGCATCGCCAAGATGTACGACCAGTATTCGGTCGCGAACATGTCGCTGGCCGACCGCGGCTACGTCGCCTCGGTCCACCCGCTCGAGCTGTGGCTGGCCGGCTACCTGCGCACCCACCCGAAAGCCGGCTGGGACGAAGTCACCAAGGCCTCGGTGAAGGAGCGCCAGGAAGTCTATTCCTGGCTGTTCAAGACCCACCGCAAGCACGCCCAGGACAAGCGCATCGCCGGCCTGATCGAGGTCGAGGCCTTCCTGAAGATCCACGCGCAGTGGAAGAAGATGGGCTATCCGTTCGACTCGCTGGTGCCTTCGTATGCGACCACGCTGGGCGCCTCGGCCGACCGTCCGATCGCGCTGGCCGAACTGATGGGCATCATCGTCAACGGCGGCGTGCGCAAACCGACCCAGCGTATCGACTCGCTGCACTTCGCCAAGGACACGCCTTACGAGACCCTGGTCAAGCGCAGCCAGGAAGGCAAGAACGAGCAGGTGCTGAATCCGCTGGTCGCGCGCGCCGTGGCCGATGCGATCCGCGGCGTGGCCCAGGAAGGCACCGCCAAGCGCGTCAAGCAGGCCTTCTATAAACAGGACGGCAGCGTGATCGCGATGGGCGGCAAGACCGGCACCGGCGACCAGCGCTTCGACGTCTACGGCGCCGGCCACCGCCTGATCGAGTCGCGCTACGTGAACCGTTCGGCCACCTTCGTCTTCAACATCGGCGAACGCTTCTTCGGCAGCATGACGGCCTATGTGCACGGTCCGGAATCGGCCCACTACGACTTCACCAGCGCGCTGCCGGTGCAGCTGCTGGTGACGCTGGCCCCGAGCCTGATGCCGATGGTCGAGAAGACCGACACGGTGCTGGTGCCGGGCCTTCACGTGACGACCGAGGCCGAGAAGGCTGCCGCTGCCAAGGCAGCTGCCGGCCCGGTCAACGACGACGTCGCCACTGTCAAGCCGGCGCCGGACAGCGCGCAGGCGGAGGAGGTGGAGGCGCCTGCACCGGCAGCGGCAGCGGCACCGGCACCGGCCAAGCCGGCATCCGCCAAGCCTGCAGCGGCGGCGGAAGCGGCGCCTGCAAAACCGGCCAAGCCTGTCAAGGAAGCGAAGGAAGAAGCGCCGCACCACAAGCCGGCTGCGGACGCCGCGCACGCCAAGCCGGCCGATGCGGTGAAGCCGAAGGAGCCCGCCGCCAAGCCGCATCCGAAACCAGCAGCAGAGGCAGCGCACGGCAAGGCGGCGACGGCGGAAAGCCACCCGAAAGCGACCGACGCGGTCCGCAGCAAGCCTGCGGCCAAGGAAGCCAAGGAAGTGAAAGAAGCAAAAGTAAAGACCGAGCCGGCGCACCAGAAGCCGCCGGCGGTGGAGGAAGTGCTGCATTGAGCGGCACGCCTGAAATCAAGGGGGCCGTGTGAAGCGGCCCAAGCTCGGCAAGTTCAGCCTGGTGTCGCTGCGCGACCTGCTGGTCGCATCGCTGCCCACCATCCTGCTGGTGCTGGCCGCCTGCGCGGTGGCCTACGTCGTGGTCGATCCGGCCCCGCCGCGCCACGTTACCCTCGCCACCGGCCAGGAAAACAGCGCCTACGAAGAATTCGGCCGCAAGTACGCGGCGCTGCTGGCGCGCGACGGCATCAAGGTCCAGCTGCAGCGTTCCCTCGGTTCCGAAGACAACCTGCAGCGCCTCCTCGACGGCAAGGCCGACATCGCCTTCGTGCAGAGCGGCTCGACCAGCGAAGACAAGGCCGAAGGCGCCGGGCTGATGTCGCTGGGCAGTCTGTTCACCGAGCCGGTGTGGCTGTTCCTGCGCGAAGGCGACAAGCGCCACAAGCTCGACGTGCGCAGCCTGACCCAGCTGAAGGGCCTGCGCATCAACCTCGGTCCGGAAGGCACCGGCGTGCCGAAACTGTTCCGCCAGATCCTGTCCGTGAACGGCGTCGAGCCGGGCCAGCTGACCATCTCCTCGCTGGAAAACACGCCCGCCACCGTCGAGTTGCTGGCCGGCCGCATCGACGGCATCGTGTTCAGTTCTGCGCCCGAGGCGCCGCTGATCCAGATGCTGCTGCAGACCCCGGGCATCCGCCTGTTCGACTTCCGCCAGGCCGAAGCCTACACGCGGCGTCTGCCTTTCCTGACCCATGTGGTGCTGCCGCGGGGGATCGTCGACCTCGGGCGCGACATCCCGGCCCAGGACTTTCATTTGATCGCCCCCACTGCGACCCTGGTCGCGCGCGAAGGCCTGCATCCGGCCCTGGTCGACGAGTTCGTGAAAGCCGCCACCGAGATCCACGGCGGCGCCGGCTGGTTCCAGCAGCAGGGCCAATTCCCGTCGCCGAAGTACACCGAGATCCCGGTCTCGCGCGAAGCCGCCAAGTACTACCGCGACGGTCCGCCTTTCCTGCAGCGCTATCTGTCGTTCTGGCTGGCCAACCTGTTCGACCGCCTGTGGGTCGTGGTGGTGGCGCTGGCGGCGCTGGTGATCCCGCTGTCGAAGATCGTGCCGCCGCTGTACGTGTGGCGCATCCGTTCGCGCGTCTACCGCTGGTACGGCCAGCTGCGCGCGGTCGAGCAGGCGCTGGAGAATGCCGATCCCGCGCATTGCGACGAGGTACGCGCCGACCTGCTGCGCCGCCTCGACGACATCGAAGCGCGCGTGAACCACATCTCGATCCCGCTGGCCTACGCCGATGCCCTGTACGGGCTGCGTAGCCACATCAACTTCGTGCGCCAGCGCGTGCGCGGCAATATTAAGCCCGTTTGAGAACGTCCTCAGGGCAAGGCGCATCGTCGAAGACAGTACGTTAGTACGGCGAGACGAATGCAACGCCGCCATGAGGGCGTTATCAGGCGGGCTACGGCAGGCTGATCTTCACGATCGCATTCCCGGAGATCGCGTAGAGCGTTCCCTTGCCGTCGCCGGTCAGCCCGCCCAGCGCAGGCAGGGCGCCCGGCCCATTGCCCAGCTGAAGAACAGTGGCGCCGACCGTGCCAGCCGCCGTCGACACCACGCGCTCCGGCGTGATCTTGCGAATCAAATTGTTCCCGGCGTCGGCGACGTGCAGGTTGCCCGATGCGTCCAGGGTCAGCGCGATGACGCGGTCGAAGCGGGCGGCGCCGGCCAGGCCATCGGCGAAGCCCACGCCGCCGGACAGGCCGGCCAGCGCTGTCCGGGTGCCGGCCGGGTCGATGCGGCTGACGGTGCTGGCGAAGTCGCCGACATAGACCGTGCCGTCCTTTGCCGCGGCCAGGCCGCGCTGCTGGAAGCTGTGGCTGCCCAGGACACTGGCGATATTGTCCAGCCGCGCCACGCCCTCGATCATGGTGACGGTACCGGATGGCGCGATTTTGCGGATGCCGATGGCGTTGGCCACGACCACGTTGGCAAGCCCGTCGACGGCAATCCCGCTGGCGTAGAAAAAGGGGAGGTCGGCAGCGCTGGCGACGGTCGCGGTATCGAGGGTGGCGATGGTGCGCACCGTGCCGGCTGGATCGATCTCGCGCACGGCCAGGCCATCGGCGGCATACAGGCGGCCGTCGGGCGAAGCGGCGATCGCGTTCAGCGTCGCGAAGCCGGCGACGCCGGCCGCGCCGTCCACGCTCTGGCAGCGCTGCGCCGAGCCGGCGATGGTGGACACCACGCCCGCCGCGCTGATTCGACGGATGCTGCAGTTGCCGCGGTCGGCCACGAACAGGTTGCCGGCCGAATCAAGGGCGATGCCGGCCGGCTGGCCGAAGCGCGCCGCCGCGCCGTCGGCATCCAGGTTGCCGGACGCCGTGGCGCTGCCGGCCACCAGCGTCAGCGTGGTCACGCTCACGGCCGGCATCGGCGCACCGGGGCCGGTCGTACCACTGCTGCCGCCACCCCCGCCGCAGGCTGAACACAGTGCTGCCAGCAACAGCGGCGGCAGATTCGAAGCGAACGATCGTGCTAATTTAGGCGCCATGCCAGTCCCCGCTGTTGTGTTTTCGGCATCCTAGCATGGAGAGCGGCCGCGCAGCTCAGGGGAGCGCGATCCTGGCGATCGCATTGCCCGAACTGGCGTACAGGCTGCCCTTGCCGTCGAAGGCCAGGCCGCCGAGCGGCGCCAGGCCCCCGGGCAGGGCGCCCGGCTGCAGCGCGGCGACGCCGGGCTTCCCGGCCACCGTGCTCACCACGCCGGACGCCGTGATTTTGCGGATCAGCTGGCCGTCGGCGCCGGCATCCGCGGCATACAGGTTGCCCAGGCTGTCCAGCGCCAGCGCGACGACCTTGCCGAAGCGCGCCGCCGCGCCGCTGCCGTCGGCGGTACCGGACGTGTTGGGCGTACCCGCCAGGACGCTCCGGTTGCCGGCGCTGTCGATACGCACGATGGTGTTGTCGAGGGCTGCCAGGTAGACGTTGCCGGCGGCATCGGCCGCCACGCCGCGCCGCGCCATGGCGTAAGTGCCGGACCCGCCGTCCGCGCCGGCCACGCCTTCCAGCATGGTGCTGACGCCCGAAGGCGCGATGCGGCGCGTGCCGATGCCGGTGGCGACAATGAGGTTGCCGGCGCCATCGACGGCGATGCCCCCGCCCAGGTTGCCCGGCTCGAGCACCGCAAGCGTGCGCATGGCGCCTGCCGGGCCGACTTCGATGACATTGCGGCCGCTGACGATGAACAGCCTGCCGTCCGGCGCCGCCGCGATCGCGCTCGCCGATGGAAAGGCAGACCCGTCCAGGCTGCCGCAGTTGCTGTAGGAACCGGCGAACAGCGAAGCCACGCCGGCCGCCGTCAGCTTGCGGATCGCACAGGTCGCAGCCACGTAGAGGTTGCCGCCGGCGTCGATCGCCAGCGCCGCCGGGCCAACGAAGCGTGCAGCCTCGCCGGCGCCGTCGACGATGCCGCCGTCGACCGGGTTGCCGGCGAACAGGGCCAGCGAGCCCGCGTTCGCAGGCGGATTCGTCGTGCCGGCGCCGCCGGCGTTACCGGTGCTGCCGGCGCCGACCGGGGCGGTGGAGCCGCCGCAGGCCGCGCACAAGATCATCGCCAGGCCGGCGGCCAGGCTGGTCAGGGTTGTCGGTGAGCGCCGCATCCGGCTCAGGCCCCGATCCACGGCAGGCCGGCCTTGCACCAGCCGCCCACGGTCTTGCGATGGCCTTCGCCGTCGCGGTCGCCTTCGAAGCCTTCGAGGATGTCGAAGGCATCTGCATAGCCGAGTTCGGTGGCGACACGCGCCGCGTGGCGCGAGCGCACGCCCGAGCGGCACAGGAACAGCACCACGTCTTCCTTGTCGGCGGTCTGCTGCAGCTGGGTCGCGAAGTCCGGGTTCGGCGCACCGCCCGGGTACAGGGTCCACTGCACCGCACCGTGCTGGGCTTCGGGAATGGCCGGCCGGCCGATCCAGTCGCGCTCCGCATTCGTGCGCACGTCGACCAGTTTGACGCGCGGGTCGGACCGCAGCAGGGCGAAGGCTTCCTGGGGCGTGACCGCGCCAGCATAGGGCTGGCCGGGGGCGCGCTCGCGGGCTTTGTTCAGGATCTCGTCGGTGGTGCTCATGCTGTTCTCCTTAATAGTGCAACCCGCCTCAAGTTGGTGCATACTGCGCCACTTGCACCACTCTGGTGCGTATGGATGAGGTCGCATCAAAAGCGTGCGCCCAAACGCGCCATTGATTTTACGGGCCAAACGGCAGCCGTTCCAACGACAAATTGCTTATTTGCTCATGGACAAGTGCTGGCACGCTTAGTGCTTATAACAGGATGCGCCTGTCGCACGCCCCTTGGCGTTGCCGACACCCCTTTTTCAATCAGGAGAATACGAATGGCAAGGACCGCCGCAGATGTCATGCAGTTGCTGAAGGATAACGAAGTCAAGTTCGTCGATTTGCGTTTCGCCGATACCCGCGGCAAAGAGCAGCACGTGACCGTTCCTATCTCGCACTTTGACGAAGACAAGTTCGAATCCGGCCACGCCTTCGACGGTTCCTCGATCGCCGGCTGGAAGGGCATCGAAGCATCGGATATGCTCTTGATCCCGGACCCGAACACCGCGAACATCGACCCGTTCATGGAAGAGACCACCGTGTTCATGCAGTGCGACGTGATCGAACCGTCGGACGGCAAGGGCTACGACCGCGACCCGCGCTCGATCGCCAAGCGCGCCGAAGCCTTCCTGAAATCCTCGGGCATCGGCGACACCGCCTTCTTCGGCCCGGAGCCGGAATTCTTCATCTTCGACTCGGTCCACTGGAAAATCGACATGTCGGGCTCGATGGTCAAGATCAGCTCGGAAGAAGCATCCTGGTCGACCGACAAGGAATTCGAAGGCGGCAACAGCGGCCACCGTCCGACCGTCAAGGGCGGCTACTTCCCGGTCCCGCCGGTCGACAGCTTCCAGGACATGCGTTCGGAAATGTGCCTGATCCTCGAATCGCTGGGCATCCCGGTCGAAGTGCACCACCACGAAGTAGCCGGCGCCGGCCAGAACGAGATCGGCACCCGCTTCTCGACCCTGGTCGAGCGCGCCGACTGGACCCAGAACATGAAGTACGTGATCTGGAACGTCGCCCACAGCTACGGCAAGACCGCGACCTTCATGCCGAAGCCGATGAACGGCGA
>Ga0308166_1000154_pt1 | contig 141667 bp, 131 predicted proteins | sample PhyCR2_2_FD_202137 | JGI IMG/M metagenome (GOLD analysis project Ga0308166, IMG submission 202137) | Phyllosphere microbial communities from UC Gill Tract Community Farm, Albany, California, United States - DLSLCC.R2 | ecosystem: Host-associated > Plants > Phyllosphere > Unclassified | place...
AAGATACATCCTTATTACTACACAAAACAAAAGTATTTAACATAAAATTCATACAATAAACATATTGGGGATAAGTAACCCTGTAACAGGCTTATTTAAAGTTTATTACAATTAAAATCGAGTTATCCACAATAACAGTGAATAAAACCAAAAAAGCTTTTTTGCTAGAAAAAACGTTTGATGAGTGCTTTATATATGGAGTATCCGATCAGGCAGCCTATAATATCTGCTACGATATCCAAGGTTTCCATTGATCTGCCTAATCCCATTTCTTCCTGAAGAATTTCGGTAAGGAAGGCATATAGAAGTATGATCTGGAAAAAATACGAAAATTTGATTCTGGGAAAGGTGGCAATGAAGGAAAACCCCAGCATTGCAAATATGCTCACATGCAAAACTTTGTCGATACCATTGAACATAAACCAATATTCATGGTTTTCTTCACCGGGCTTGAGAAGCATATAAGTAAGAAATGCCCAATAAATGGGCAAAATCTTACTAAATATTTTTGAAATATTATCCAATGATTGCCTGGTATTCTTCTGCAGTAAGTAGTTCTGAGTGATCTGCACCATCAGCAAGCTCTAATTTAATGATCCATCCGTTTCCATAAGGATCTGTATTTAAAAGCTCAGGTTGATCTTCCAATTCGGAATTAAACTCAATAACTTTTCCAGCGACAGGTAAGAATAAATCTGAAACAGTTTTCACTGCTTCTACACTTCCGAAAACCGCTCCTCCTTCAAGATCATCATCTACAGTATCTACATCTACATATACGATATCTCCAAGTTCTCCCTGTGCGAAGTCTGTAATACCGATGGTAGCAACATTACCTTCAACCTTGATCCATTCGTGGTCTTTAGTGTACTTTAATTCTGATGGTGTATTCATTTTAATTTTTATTTTGTACAAATGTATTCAAAATAATAAAAGGTTCAAAGAGGTAATGAATATCTTGATCAAATTTTGGATGGAAAATAGAAAAACATTCCTGAATCAGCGATTCGACCTACTATCTTATTACTTTGTTATAACTTTTAATTCTTTAATTTCTTCTGTTAATTTGTTATTATTTATTCTAATAAACTAAAGGCATTCCAAAAAACGTAAATTAAAACTAAAATCCCCTTCTTTTACAGAAAGGGATTTTTAGTTTTAACAATTATGTATTATTTTTTTCTTAGAAACCACCGCCTGAATCTCCAAATGTAAATGTTGCAGACAGACCTGCTCTAATAGTAGATAGCGGGAATGCCGTTGATATTTTGTACTTGGAAGTCATCTGCTCATAGAATACTCTCAGGTTCAAGTTTTCTGAAACATTGTAATCTGCGGAAAGCTTTATATTCATCAATTTCTGACCTCCTGTAATCTGTGAATCATTCAACAGGATGTTCATGATAGAAGTTTTACTGTCTCTTAACGAGATATCCCCTCTAATGTTAAGGTCACTTCCTTTTCCTCTTGAACCTCTTGTATTGGCCATTCCTAATCTGAAATTCTTAACGATATATCCAAGTCTCACTACATATTCGGTATTGGCATCTTCAGTAAGGGTATGGTTTACCAATCCTAACATCAGCATTCTGTTTCTGTTATACTGAAGCCCAAACTGCATGTTGTTTCTCATCGTAACATCTATACCGATAAGCGGTGAGAATGATTCTACGTAACCAACCTGCGAGAAAGTAAACGGGTTAATATAATCATTATTAACATCGAATGCATTTCCACCTGAAATCCTGTTAAAGTAGTCAATACTTGACTGGATACCGGTTGCTGTATAGGTCGCCGTATATCCGTGCTGTATATCAAACTTCGTAAACTGACCGTTAATGATAGGAATATTCCTTAAGCCTGAATAGATGACCTTCCAGTTTGGAATAGGAAGTCCCGCTTTTTTAGCATTGCCGATCTGTTTAACGGATTTCCCTTCAACTGCCGCCCTGAATGCAGGAATCAATACATAAGCATTGGCAATACTGTAGTGATCTGCAAAGCCATCACTGTTCAGTATTTCTCCTATTCCCATCTGCTGGGAAAGTATCATTGCATTTTCTCTTATCGCCTGGTAAACAGCCTGGGTTTCTTTAAATGAGGTTTTAAGAAGCACCACAGAGTTGGAATACGTTACCAGATCGTTAGCAAAGGTATAATCGTGATTGGCTGTTCCAAGGTTGTTCCTGTTATTAAATCCGGATTGTGAGAAGTTTCTGTTATAATTATGCAATGCACTAAGGTCAATCCTGAAATCATTAATCGGAACGATCTGTAAATTGGCTCTTAATTCTCTTGTGGACATCCTCACATATGGATCTGTCATATAAGGGGAATCACTTACCCAGCCATTTTCAAGCACTGTTCTTCTGATATCGGCCTGCGATCCTAAAAGGAATCCAATGGTTGGTCCTCCCAATGTCTGGCCGTAGCCATACATATTAGGTGCTGAAAGTAAACCTGGAAGCACCGTTCCGTTATTTTCGGAATAATTAATATCCAATTGTTTGAATGAAGTCAAAGCGAAAGCTGCACTCTGCAATAATGTCAGTTTATTTTTGAACTTATAGTCCTTATATCTGTATCTTTTCTTTTCCCATTGCTGTGTATAGACGTTGTTCAAGGAATCTATCTCCTGTTTACGCTTCTGCAGTTTTGCAGAGATGTTCTTGAAATATTTAAACTGGCCAAAGAACTTAGGAATATCTGCAGTAGCCGTAGCCTGAATCACATTGGTATTCTGACCTACAGAACCTAGGCTTCCCTCAGGACTTGAAAGAAGTGCCGTAGATCTTGCATTCCAGTTATAAGTAAGCCCATACCCTATTTCTGCGTCAATAAAATCCAAATATGGAAGATACTGGAACGGCAGTTTGTAATTAAGCTGTACCCTGTGGTTATACAATACCGGTCTACCTGCTCTGAACACATTTCCAAAGATGGATTTGTCATTCATCCCGTTCACATCCACATTATCGTTAAGGGTTCTTGTCGCAGAATTAATTTCCAGATTCAATGATTTGGTAAATTTAAATCCTAAGCCATACTGCCACCCGAAATAGAAGTTTCTGTTTCTGATCGGAGCAAAACTTTCACCAGTATTTCCGTTCAGGATTGCTTCCACGTTTCTGAACTCAAGCTCATTGTAATTTCTGTCTATTTCCGTTCTGAAAGATAATCTTGTAGGAACCGGATTGAAATTGAATTCTTTAATCCATTTCAGGTATTTTGTGGATTTTGCCGTATCACTGATCATTTTGTTGAATGGCTTAATTACCCATGGCTTGAAGGTGTAATTATAATCAACATATCCTCTCAGATACTGTCTGTAGTTTTTAGAAGTATAAATATCTCTGTAATAATCATCATTATAGACTGCAGTTACAGAAACGTTTTCAATATCATAGAACTTAGGCTTTTTATTTGGATTTACCCTTTCTTTATGCATATTGACAACTCCAATACTTCTTTGTTGTGTATATGTTCTTGCTACCTTCTTAAGCTGTTCTTTGTTCGCTGCCTTGCTGAATTGTACATCGGTATCAAGAGGATTATATTTTGGATCCTCAATGGTTTGCGAATAGGAATAGTTTAAAGGAATCTTCATTCCGCTTTTTTCAGGAAGGAACTTATCTACATTGACAGCAGTATTGATACTGAATGCAGATTGGGTAGACTGATTTCTTTCCGCCGGTTTTGAATCTATATTCCCGAAACCTACGGAAGTATAAGATGCATTTGTATTGACGGTGGCAAAATCTCCAAGGTTGAAGTTTAAGCTTGCATTACCTGCATATCCTCCGTCATTTTCAATTTCGGAAAGACGGATTTCGTTTACCCATAGAATTCTGGTGATGGAGTTTGAACGGCTTGTATTTCTTACCCCGATCATAATAGTCGTAATATTTCCTAAACTTGGACGTCCTTTGATATAAATCCTTTTTGACTCATCTCCAAAGTTAGGATCCATAATTCTGTCTACAATATTGGTTGAGTTTTTATCTCTTCTGATTTTGGCGTCTACAAAATTCTGAATTTCAAAATCGACATTATTTTCAATCGGCCATATTTCCAAAGGAGTGGTTGCTGTTCTAGGAGTAAGCATCATTTGAGATTCATACTCATAATAGTTGTCCGTAGCATCACTTCCGAAACGGATGAAGAATTTAGATTCGGAATCGATACCCTGATATCTGTCCGTAGGATCCTGAGCATGTACAAAAAGTTTAAGCTTTTTATATCTTCTCATATCCAGGGTAGTATTTTTGAAAACTCCTCTTGCTTCTCCGGCAAGATTATCTACCTTCATGTAAAGGGAAGCTTCATTCTGTCTCTGTGCTCCCGCATTTCCACTTAACACCTGTCTGTCGATTCCCGGAGGCAATACATACGGAGGTTGGTTTAATGCATTTTCCTCAATATTTACGCTTCCTACTTCGAAGTTGTTATTTTGCGCTATACCTACCCCTTCCTGCTGAGAAGTTACTGTTGGGCTGGCAATTTGATTAGGATATCTTCTCCAGTCTGATCTTACAAGATCCATGGTCCCGAATCTCAAAGTAGAAGTGTTCTCAAAACCTGTAAGCATTAATCTCGCAAATCGTACGTTGTTAAGTACTGATGCACTTCTTTCTCCTTCCGCATCATTTTCAGCATATTTAGAAACAGGAATTCTGAACAGGTACCATTTCACATCGGAAGACTGCCCATTCTGGAAGGTAGCTTTTACTGTTTTTACATCTACAATATTGTTCTGTCCTAATGCAAGACTTGGTTTATCTAATTTTACAACGTATTCATTATAGCTTTCTGTCTGGTCAAGGTTATAATCCTTGTTGATATCTTCCGCATCCGGAGTCTGGGAAGCTACTTCCAATGAATTGGCCTGAGAGTTTCCTTCCGGGTTTCTGAAATATTTGTATCTCTGAACAAGAGATGCAGCCTGATTTCCTGTAAATTTATCTGACATGAAAAACACAAAGTCATCCACTGCAGGGTCTACCAGGTTGGTAACCGGGTTTACAAATGTATTTCCGAATCTCATGGATTCCTGATCAGAACTTAGACCGTCGTAACCCAAATCCTGGGATCTTCTGTCATCCCCTTCACTTGAAAATGCATAAAGAATCGGTGGCTGTTTCGGCTGTACTCCCCAATTGGAAGTGGTGGTGGTAGATGGTGCTCCTGGCGTTGGAAGACCATTTTCATACTGCATTTTGCCATCTTTCAGGATATCTTCGGAAACGTTTCCTAATTGAAGTAAAAGCCTGGCATTGTTTCCTAAAACTGTTCCGTCCGCATAAGGATCCATCATCCAGAATTCTACATATTCTATATTCGAGTTAACGAAATTGGAAACACTGATCGGTCTCATGATCCCCGCCCATCTGGAAGCTGCTGTTTCAGAACCAGGATTAACGTTATAAGGACCTTTTTCCTGAGGATAATAGGAAATATCTAAAGTATTGGTGAAGGTTTGCTCACCTGCAACAAAATCTCTGTTGTTATAAATTTCGGAGTACTGAACTCTTCTGGATGCGTGATTGGAAACAGATTGTGCTGTAATTCCCGCAGGTGCTCTTCCTCCTACTCCCCAGAATCTCGGGTCAATGTTGTACCATGATAAAAGTCCTCTTCCGTAGCCGCTTGTCAGGGCATCATCACTTGGTGCTCCGTTAAACGGAGGTGCCAGGTTTTTCTCAGGCCTTGAAGCTAAGCTCCATGCTGCCGGCTCTTTTAAAGATATTTTAGAGGTTGTCTGTTCGAAATCATCCACATAAGATTGGTCATTCGTCCCTTTATTCAGTCCCGGAAGAAGGTATGCGGCTTCCATTTTGAAGTTCAGGTTGGATGGGGCTTCAGTGTTTACCAATGGAATTTTATCCGTCAGCCTGGTAAGGAAAGGTACCTGATTGTTATACATCATATTGATCCCTGCCATTGTATTGTTGACCGCTTCCTGTCCGTAGTTTACCTTCTGGGTAAGCGGAGATTCGGAATAATTGACAATGGTTCCTCCTAATATGAAGTTTTCACTGAATCTTCTTTCGAGGTTTAATCCTAAGAATCTTTTTCTCTGAGTATTAAATGTAAGCTGGTTTTCCAGTGAAATATTAATGGCCTGTCCGGACTGTTTAACATTTTCGTTGATAATGGTTACCGTTCCCAGCATATAATCTACGGTATAGTCTACCCCTTCTGTCAGCTGAACACCGTTTGCAGAAACTTTTACAGATCCCTGCGGAACGTTTACAGCACCAAGAGAAATTCCCTGCCCCTGTGTTCCTTTATAACGCCCTTCTATGGTATATCGCTGTGCAAGGTTGCTGGAAGATGCCACCTGCTTCTGCTGCCTGTAGAGATCAGTAAAAACAAACTGAGGATCATTCCCGACCTGTCCCTGCATAAAGCTTCCGAAAGGCTGTACTTTGGTAAAGATAATTTTTCCTGTTTCCGGCCTGATGGTAATTCCGTTAACAAAGTCAAAAATACCGTCTCCCAGTACTCCGCTGCTGGCCTGGATATCGCCGTTCATATTAAGACGGTCCCAGTTAAGTAATTTAAGTAAGTTTTTGTCCTGAACACTGGTTCCCGGAAGGTAGTTGACTTTACCTCCGGTTTTCGGATCACGATAAAAAACATTCAGGATGAATCCGTCCTGTGCTACCTGTCCGGCATCCAGCGAATAGATGTTTTTCATCATCAGGTCCCACATAGGGGATTCTGTATTCACTTTATTGTTTACCCTAAGAACTTTGGTTACCAATACCGGGCTTTCTTCGGAGAATTCCCCTACTTTATAAACTTTATTGGTTCCATCCGTGAAGGAATATGAAACCGCTAAAAGCTGATTCTCGTTTAGTTTCTGGTTTAATGAGATATATCCTAACTGAGGCTGCAACGTATATTCATTGGCATTCAGCCTTCTTGCTTTTGTATTGAAAATAAATTGTTCTCCGTTGTCATATGGCTGCGTACTTCCCGGAAACATCTGCCCCTGAAAAGTAGTTGCATAGTTTTTCCCGGCTTCCCTTGTTCCTACCGCAGCATTAATTGACTGATACAATCCGTTCTGTGAGTTGTCCGGCAGACCGGCTACTCCTTCTCCCAAATCCCTGATACCAATAATACTTTTCTGATAAGCCAGGTTACTGTTTCCCTGGTCAAGTACCCATACTTCCAATCTGGTAATATTAACCGTGGAATTGATCTGTGGATAATTGGCCAAAGCATTGTCGTAACGATCCAGGAAGTAATGTCCCAGGAAGAAGTGCTGATTGTCTTCGTAGTCAATAGCATTAACCTTGAAGTTATTCATCACACCACCACCCTGTACTACAATATTTCTGGCTTCTCCCTGTTGTTGTGAAAGAACTACCGTTCCATAAGTTTTTCCAAGCTGGAATTCTGATTTTACCCCGAATAATGACTGTGAACCGCGGATAAGACTGGTAGAAAGCGGCATATTAACGTTACCAAATTCTACTCTTTTAATGATTTTATCTTCTCCCCCGGCACTAGGCTTGTCTACATCCCCAAGACCTTTGGTCTGAAGATCTTTCCAGCTGCCTTTTGCCTGCCATACGAGGTTCATCCTGTTTTCGAATGCAAAACCACTCTGGGTATCATAATTGGCTTTCAGCTGGAGATTTTCTCCTACTTTACCTAACAGTCCCAACTGTATCCTTTGGTCGATATCAAAAGTAAAGCTGGTTCTGTTTTGAGGCAGAATCAGTGGGTTATCTATTTTCTGGTATAACCCGGCAAAGTCTAAAGAGGCATATCCGGATGGGATAATCTCTATTTTATTACTTCCGAAAATGGTCTCAAACAGCCTGTTGTTGATCGTTAAAGACGGAATGAGCCCTTTCTTGCGGGCATCAGTTCTGTCTCTTCTGTAAAGGAGACTGTATTTATCGGATTTTTCTTTGTAGTAAGCTTTTGACTGCGTTGCGAGCATAAATTCCTTATACTCTTCGGGAGACATCGCTGTAGGAGGTCCTGTGAATGTATTTCCTATTTTAGGATACACATAATACATTCCTGTTTTTATATCATAATAGGCTTCGTACCTCGTGGGATCGGCCAGTTGATAATCTTTCTTTATGATCGCAGTATCACGCACCTGTGCAAAGGCACTTACTGACATGCACAGGAACGACAGGAACAAAAATATTTTCAGATGCTTATTATTCGCCACCAAATGTTAAATGTTTTTTAAAATTTGTTTTACCAATTCTTCTACGGAGATCTCCGGATTCTGTTTCATCATTCTGTCCGCGATCTTCTCACTCATACGTTTCGGAATCCCTAAAACTTCTAATGCAGATAACGATTCTTCCTTCACTTTATTATCCACAAAAGAAGAAATATTTTCTTCTGCAATGCTGAATTTTTGGACTTTATCCTTCAAATCCACGATGATTCTTTCTGCAGTTTTAGCACCAATTCCTTTGGCTTTCTGAATGAGTGCGCTGTTTCTCGAGAGGATGGCCGAAGCAATCTCTTCAAGGCTTAAAGTGGAAAGAAGTATAAGGGCAGAAACAGCTCCTACTCCGTTAACGCTTATTAACAGATTGAACATTTCTTTTTCTGAACGAGTGTTAAATCCAAAGAGAAGATGAGCATCTTCCCGTATGATCTGCTGAGTAAATAAGAATGCCGGCTTATTCAGGGCCAGTGCCTGGGAGGTCATCAAACTGATACCTACATAGTAACCAACTCCTTGTACGTCGATTACTGCGTAAGTGGGTGTAAGTTCTTGAACGCTGCCTTTTAAGGAAAATATCATTATTAATTTTTAAAACTCCCAAATATAGCAATTTAAACTAATTAATATTTTCATTTCATGAGCGAATGAGTTTTAACTTAAATTTTGAGTGTACATTCAATGATTTAATACAAAAACAAAAGACTCCAAAATATGGAGTCTTTTACTGTTTTATATTTAAAATTGCCATTGGTCTGGCAGTCTTATTATTTCTCGGAAGCTTTCTTTTCTCTTCTCTGGGCATCGAGAACGGCTACCGTTGCAAGGTTTACAATTTCATCCACACTGGAACGCATCTGTAAAACGTGTACCGGCTGCTTTAGTCCCATTAAAATGGGTCCTATCACCTGAGCTACCTTCATTCCTCTGATGATCTTGTAAGAAAGATTAGCACTTTCAAGATTCGGGAAAACGAAAGTATTGGCAGGAGTTGTTCCTAATTTAGAGAAAGGATAATCGCTCAAATGGTCTGCGTTCATTGCAAAATCCGGCTGGATTTCACCATCAACTATCATTTTAGGATATTTCTCATGAAGGATACTTACTGCTTTGGCTACTTTTTTGGAAGTATCGGAGATAGCTGCAAAGTTTTCGAATCCAAGCATAGCGATTCTAGGCTCTATTGCAAAAGATTTCACGGTGATTTCTGCCATTTTAGCAATATTCACAAGATCTTCCGCCGTAGGATTCTGGTTGATGGAGGTATCTGCAAAGAAAATAGGCTTCTTTTCAGACAGGATCATCATCATCGCTGCTATTTTATCTACTCCTTTATCTTTTTCAATCACTTCCAAAACAGGACGAAGTACTGAAGTATAGTTTTTAGAGAAACCTACGATAAGTCCGTCTGTATCTCCATGTCTCAGCATTAAAGGACCGAAATAATCTCTCTGGCGAACATATCTTTTCGCCTTATATTCATTCATTCCTTTTCTCTGACGAAGCTTCCAAAGGGTTTCCCTGTATTTTTTTCTGTTTTCTTTCTGGTCGTCGTCGCTTGGATCAATGATTGGAATATCCAGATTGATTCCGAAACGCTCCATCTGTTCTTTGATGTATTTCTTGTCCCCTAAAAGGCTTGGGAAGGCAATTCCTTCTTCATAAAGGATCTGCGCTGCTTTCAATACGTTGTATTCTTCGGCATTTCCTAAAGTAATTCTTTTCGGATTGGATTTGGCACGGCTCTGCATCATTCTTACCAGCTTCTCGTCTCTTCCCATTCTGTCCAGCAGCTGGTTTTCGTATTCTTCGAAGTCTTCGATGGTTTTTCCTGCAATACCGCTTTCGATAGCTGCTTTTGCTACAGCACTGGATACTTTGGTGATCAGTCTGTTATCAAATGGTTTCGGAATGAAATATTCTCTTCCAAACTGTAAGTTCTGAACATTGTAAGCAAGAATTACCGCTTCAGGTACAGGTTCTTTCGCAAGATCTGCAATAGCGTGTACGGCTGCCAGCTTCATTTCTTCATTGATTCCCCTTGCCTGTACATCCAAAGCGCCACGGAAAATGTAAGGGAACCCCAATACATTGTTTACCTGGTTAGGATAATCGCTTCTTCCGGTTGCCATGATGACATCCTTACGGGTTTCAAGGGCAAGGTCGTATGCAATTTCAGGATCAGGATTAGCCAAAGCGAAAACGATAGGATTTTCGTTCATGCTGGAAAGCATTTCCGGGGTCATTACGTTTCCTTTTGATAAACCGATGAACACATCGGAACCTTTTACGGCATCTTCCAATGTTTCGATATCGGTATTGGCAATGAAATCCAGTTTTTCAGGCGTAAGGTTTTCTCTTTTGTGATTGATAACTCCTTTGCTGTCGCACATTAGAACATTTTCTCTTTTCAGTCCCAGAGAAATATACAGGTTGGTACAGGCAATGGCTGCCGCTCCGGCACCGTTCACCACCATTTTCACTTCTCCGATGTTTTTATTGGCAATCTGTAATGCATTGATCAGAGCAGCTGCGGAAATAATAGCTGTTCCGTGCTGGTCATCGTGCATTAAAGGAATATTAAGCTCTTCTTTAAGTTTCTGCTCAATGTAAAATGCTTCAGGAGCTTTAATATCTTCAAGGTTGATTCCTCCGAATGTAGGAGCAATTCCTTTTACAATCTGAATAAATTTGTCTGGATCTTTTTCATCAATCTCAATATCAAAAACATTGATATCTGCAAAGATCTTGAATAAAAGACCTTTCCCTTCCATTACCGGTTTTGAAGCTTCTGCCCCAATATCACCAAGTCCCAATACCGCCGTTCCGTTTGAAATTACGGCTACCAGATTACCTTTTCCTGTATAATCGTATACGGTTTCGGGCTTATCATGGATCTCCATACAAGGAACCGCCACTCCCGGTGAATAGGCCAGTGATAAATCTCTTTGTGAAGAGTGTGGCTTTGAAGGAATGACTTCAATTTTTCCTTTAGGTTCATTTTTATGATAATCCAACGCAGCCTGATTGAAGTTCTTTTCGTCGCGGTTGTTTTTGCTTGACATAGAATTTGTTTTTTATTAAAGTATATACTTAATATGGTAGTCTACTAAACTTTCGATGGGTTTCTGGACCACATGGCCCACATGTAATTGGAATTCTTCCGCAACAGAGCGGAGAATGTGCTCATAATAATACGCAATAGAGCCGATGAAATTGATCTCGGCATCTTTTGATTCTTCATAGGGAATCACCTGGTATTCGAAGAAGTTTTTCATTTCTTCGTATACCATATTTTTAAAGTAAGGGTGCTCCTTTCTTTCGATCACGAATTTGTTGAAATCTGCCAGCCAGGCATTCGGCCTCGGGCTGTGATACATATTGTTCAGGGCTTCCTCTATTTTAAGCCCGTAGCTCTGCTCGAATTCCGTATGAAGGTCCGCAGGGAGTTTTTTCATAAAATATCTTCGTACCAGCTGTTTTCCAATGGCACTTCCGCTTCCTTCATCTCCCATAAGGAAGCCTAAGGACGGTAATTCTATCTTAAGGTTTTCACCGTCAAAATAGCAGGAATTTGATCCTGTTCCTAAGATGCATACTACAGCCGGTTTGCCACCGTATGCAGCATAGGCTGCGGCCATAAGATCTTCCCTCACAACAATTTCTGCTTTGGTGAATATTTTTTTAAGTTCTTCTTCAATGGTTTCGCAGTTTTGTTTCACACCGCACCCGGAGCCATAGAAGAAGATCTTTGTAATGGAATTTTTGACGAGTATAAGGCTGCTGTTCTTTTCTATTTCAGGAACAATGAGTTCTCGGTTGATAAAATTGGGGTTAAAGCCGATGGTTTCTGTTTTTAAAAACTCTTTTTTGAAATCATCCAGTATCACCCAATCTGACTTGGTAGACCCACTATCAACAATAGCAACCATATTTTACATTTTAGTTTAAGGATGCTAAATTATGAATTTATCTTCAAATAGCGTTTAAAAACAGACTGGAAGCTTCTAATGTTTTATATCAGCTTTTTGATCATTGAACTTAAGCAGCCAATCTTCTATTTCATCTTCAAGATAGGAACTCTGAAGCTTGATTGCATTAATAAAATCATCAGGCACAGGATCGTTTGTAGAGTTCTCCAGATTCCACAATTCATTTTCCATATTTTCATATTCTGAATACACTCTTTTGAAGCGGGAATTTTCTCTCTCAAGAGCTTCAATATTTTTTTGCTGAAGCTGGAATTTTCTGTATTTGTTTTGACTTTTCATACAAATATTATTATAATTTGGGTCGTAAAAATTAAGGTAGTATGCGTTATACCGCGCATTACAAGATAGAAAAAACCATCAACACAAGAAGTTGAAAATGAATTTATTATCAGGTTATAATTACATCATTCTGAATATTAAATTTAGAAATTATTTTGGTTCAAAAAAATAATTTAACAACTTTTTTCATTGTTTAACATATGCTTATCACAATATTCGCGAAGCGAAACTTTCAGATCCCTGCACCCATCACTATTGCTCCTGTTTTCACAGTTTTAAAAATGATAAAAATAAATTTTTCCATTCCATATAATAACTTTAATTAATTAAGACCCGGGAACATTATTTCTCTGTATAATATTACAACATGATGTAAATAGCTCGCACAACATTGTAATTCAATGATTTAAATTAAAATTTAAGTTTAAAATAATCTTTTATTCTTACATTATTAACATATAATTATAAATTTGCAACTTCATATCTATTGAATGAGAGAATTACTAATACGCCAGAAACAGGTATTGTTCTTTATTATAGCCGGTGGGCTAAGTGCCATTGTAGAGATTGGAAGCTTCAAGGCATTCAGTACCTATCTTCCGCATTTCTTTGCCAGAGAGACCAATTTTCACGGCATACATTATCCGTTAAGTAATATTTTCTCTACAAGCTGCGGAATCATCAGCAATTATTTCCTGAGCATCTGGTTTGTATTCGAAAGGGGGAAACATTCCAAGAAAAAAGAATTTGTCTATTTTATGGCAGTCTCTTTTGTCTCCACTTTATTAAGCCTAGGCTTCTTCCAGATTTTTTACAGCTTTATATTTAAGGATAATATTGATTTAATTTTTTATACCTTAAGCCCGGAAATGATCAGTAAGATCGCAGCAATCCTGCTGGTTTCCATTCTTAATTATTCAGTAAAGAAGAAAGTAATTTTTAACGGATAGGCGGTGACAAAAATTTTAAATTATCTCTGGAGATTCTGGCTGCTGGTACTGGCATTTGTTCTGACAGTCACATTAGGAATCCCTGTTTACATACTGTCTTTTAACAAAAAGCATTACAAATACGCTTACAGGTTTATCCGCATCTGGTGTTTCGGGATGTTTTACGGCATGGGCCTGCGTTACGATCTTATTAATCTTTCTGATCAGAAAAAGGATAAAAGCAAACCGTATGTTTTTATTTCGAACCACACTTCCATTATGGATATTATGCTTACCTGTATCCTGATGCCACACCACCCGATCTGCTTTGTGGGTAAAAAAGAGCTTGTAAAGATCCCCATCTTCGGTACTATATATAAAAGGATATGTGTAATGGTGGACAGAAGCAGTGCCAGAAGCCGTGCAGATGTCTACAGAAGGTGTGCTGAAAAGATGGAAGAAGGAAACAGCATTGCCATATTTCCTGAAGGTGGCGTTCCCGACGATACTTCCATTATTCTTGATGAATTTAAAGACGGAGCATTTACCTTATCCTCCAAACATCATTCTCCTATCGCCGTTTATACTTTTATCGGATTGAAGGAAATATTTCCTTTTGACAGTGGAAAAGGTTACCCTGGAAGGGTAAAAGTATATTTCAACGGAATCATGGAACCATCAGATTCTCCGAGAGATCTGAAAACGGAAGCTTATAAAGAGATAAAAAAAACACTGCTGGAACATTCCATTTAAAAGAAATAGTTATATTTGTTTGCGAAATTTTTAACAAACATGTCAAATTATTCTAAACAAACCAATTGGGGACAGTTTATTCCCTTGGTTACTGTGTTTTTTTTCTGGGGATTTGTTGCTGCAAGTAATGACATTCTGATACCAGTTTTCCAAAAAGCCTTTAAATTATCCCAAACTGAAAGTATGCTCGTACAGATTTGTTTCTACGTGGCTTACACTGTGGGTTCTTTAATTTATATGGTCGTCTCAAAAGGTTTGAAACAGGATCTTATTAATAAAATAGGGTACAAAAACGGCCTTATCTTAGGGCTCCTTATTTCTGCGGCAGGAACTTTACTGTTCTATCCGGCAGCAAATATGGCATCGTTCCCGTTAATGATTTCCGGTCTGTTCATAGTAGGGTTAGGATTCTCCTTACAGCAGATTGTTGCCAACCCGCTGGCTATTGAAGTAGGACCCACTGAAACAGGATCCCAAAGGCTTACCATGGCAGGAGGAATTAATAACCTCGGAACCACTATCGGGCCGCTTCTTGTATCATTTGCTATTTTCGGATCAGCTACTGCAGCCAATACGGAGGCAAGCATTGAAAGCGTAAAGGTTCCTTATCTTATGCTCGGAGTTGCATTTGTACTGGTAGCCATCATGCTTAAGTTCTCCTCTCTCCCTGCCATTACTCCAACTATTATAGAGGACACCGACGATGTTGTTCCGGGAGATCATAAAACATCTGCTTTCCAGTATCCGCAATTGGTGATGGGGATGATTGCTATTTTTGTTTATGTAGGAGTAGAAGTTTCTACAGCCAGTAATCTTCCGGCTTATATGGAAAAAAGCTTAGGTTTTGAAACAAAAGATGTAGCCCCTTATATTTCATTGTACTGGGCTTCATTGATGATTGGCCGTTGGACAGGTGCGGTAGAAGCATTTGACCTGAGTGCAGGATTCAAAAAGATCTTAAGATTCCTTGCTCCTTATCTTGCGTTTGGTGTATTCTTATTGGTAAATGCCATTGCCAAGCATGATCTTTCTCCGTTCTATGTTTATGGTGCTGTTATCATTGTGATGATTATTTGCGATATCATGAGCCAGGGAAATCCGGCAAGAATGCTTCTGATCTTCTCTGTAGCGGGTATAGCTGCTTTATTGATAGGAATGTTTACCTCAGGAATGGTTTCCGTATACGCGTTTACCAGTGTGGGATTATTCTGCTCTACTCTATGGCCATGTATTTTTGCACTAGCCATTAACGGGCTTGGGAAACACACTAACCAGGGTTCCGGATTATTGATTATGATGATTATGGGAGGAGGTATTGTAAGTTTAATCCAAGGATATGTAGCTGATTTAACAACTATTCATATGAGTTATATGGTGGGAGTAATTTGTTTTGCTTATCTTGCATTCTATGCAGTCCGCGTAACCGGAATTCTGAAATCTCAGGGTATTGATCTGGATAAAATCTCTAAAGGCAGTGGTCACTAATAATACAAAAATAATATATAAGAAGAGATTTTGGGCAGGTATTTTACTTGCCCAATTTCTTTTGTTTTATGCTTTCTCAAAGTCGGGGGCTATGATTTCTTTTTTTGAAAAGTTTTTTGAATTACAGAAGAAAATTCATCAGATGCTTTTCAGCTGGATTCCTTTTTCTTTTGGGGATCTTATATACATTATTTTCGGCATTTTTCTTTTATATCAAATTGCTTTATGTTTTAAAAAGATAAGAAGAAACGAGGCTATGTTAAAGCTTCTGATTGCCATTAATGCTTTTTACTTAGTTTATCAGGTGTTTTGGGGCATGCTGTACTTTCAGATTCCCATTATTAAGAAGCTCTCTGATCAGAAAGAACCGGAAATCGGTAAAGCAAAAAAATTGGCGCTGCGTTATCTGGAAAAGTGTAAAGCTACCAGACAAACTGTAAAGGAAGACAGAAACGGTATATTCATTATAACCGATCTTACCTCTATCCAGACGGAAATTTTACAGCAGCAGGCAAAACTTCCAAAATATATTTCCGATAAAAAAGCTCCACAGATCAATTCTTTTAAACCCAGTATTTTTAAAAGCGTGATGAATTTTACAGGAATATTGGGCTACTACAATCCTTTTACAGCAGAAGCTCAATATAATGCCAAGCTTCCTCATACCCTCATTCCGTTTACTTCAGCACATGAAAGTTCTCACCAGCTTGGTTTTGCAAGGGAACAGGAAGCCAATTTTGTAGGTTATCTGCTGGGGGTGAACTCTAAAAATGCCGATCTGAAATACAGCACTGAATATTTTACATTAAAAAGTCTTCTAAGGTTTATTGTGGAGGAAGATCCTGAATTTGTAAAATCAGTTCTCAATCAGTATTCTCCCGCCATGAAAAGGGACCGCATGTATGAAAGAAGCTTTATTTTCAGACATCAGGGCTGGCTGGATGATTTCTTTGGATTTACCAATAATCTATTTTTAAAAAGCAATCAGCAGGAAGGTGCAGTTACCTACTCCTACTTTATTGATCTTCTTTTGAACTACGAAAAACCATAAACAAAAAAAGAATCGTATCAGGCGATACGATTCTAAAAACACAAATGATGAAAAAAAATTTATTACCTTGACTTGTTCCCTCATTCAAGGCGATGTAAAAGTACAATATATTTTATAAATACAAAAACATTTCCCTTCTTTTTTTAAACTTTAAGAAAATTTTATGATTTTTTATGTTTTTTTGAGTTTATTGCTGGAAATTATATTTTTAACAAAACAGCCGATTTGATCATCAATCATCATTTAAACATCACTTAAGCTATAAAAAGCTTATAAATTTAAACAATTGTTTAATGATAAAGCATTGTGATTTTGTGTAAAATTTGTTATCTTGAAAATTAGAGTTATTTTCAAATTAACAGCAAAATAATCAAAGAAATAGGAATGAAAAACTGCGAAAATATATCACCCTAAATAGCATACCAATTTCTTCATTTTAACTTCAATCATTAACTTGTTTCAATTTCATCAGAAGTTCTGTTAGGATTGTATTGCGAAATCAACCTGAATTTTCGCTAAATAAAACAAAAACAGCAACAATATTTGCACAAAATCAAGTATTTAACAAAGGTATATCACTAACAAAAGAAAAAAAACTTGTTTTTTTAAAACATCTGCGTATTTTAGTTAAAAATATTACTATGATTTTCGACAAATTAATTAACTACCTGAAGCTCGATAAACAGGAATTTTCTTTCCAGTTCAACTCTCATCCAAACTACCCTTCTGCATTGGCTTTTAGCGATACGCTTAACTTTATGGGAGTAAAAAATGATGCTTATGAACTTGATAAGGAATATTGGGATGAGCTGCCGGAAGAGTTTATTGCGATCGTAGATAATTCCTTTTCCTTGGTAAAGAAAACAGGAGCCGGATATTCGGTCTATTCTGAAAAAGCAAAAACGCTTAATAAGGAAGAGCTTCATCAGAAATCGACAGATTTTGTACTGCTTTTCGAAAAAACTGAGCATGCAGAAAGTAAAGCTGTTTTTGATTTCAAACCTCTTTTGTATGTTATTTTTGCCATCATTCTAGGCTATTCCTTCTTTACACAAACTATATTTGAGGCTCTTTTTAATGTTCTGTCTCTTGCAGGCGTTTATATTTCAATGGAAATTTTCAATCAGAAATTCGGAAATACATCTACAGTAATCGGAAGTATTTGTGGGGATACTTCAGCCAAACAGGCCATCAATTCATGTGATAAGATCATCAAACAAGATAAAACCAGTATTCTAGGCTTAAAATTTTCTGATTTTTCCCTGATCTATTTTACCGGCCTCGCTGCATTGGGCCTTTTTCTTCCGGCAACAGCCTATATTGTAAAAGGATTTACATTGGTTTCCGTACTGGCAATCGCCTATTCATTATACATCCAGGCATTTGTGGAAAAAGCTTTCTGCAGAGTTTGTCTTTTGATCATTTCAATTCTTGCAGGACAATTGGTTCTTAGCATATTATTTTTCCAGAGCACACCATTTAGTGTAGGAGCATTATTATTAACTGCAGTTCTGTGGATTCTTGTTTTCTCTGCAGTTCTATATTTCAACAATATTCTTTCAAAAAAAGAAAGCCTTCAGAAGTCGAATGCTAAAAATCTCAGATTTAAAAGAAATTATGAACTTTTCAAGAGCCAGCTTTTAGAAAAGGAGAAAATAGAATTCCAGGATACCGATACATTCACATTAGGAAATAAAGATGCCAAGTTTCGTCTATCCATTGTCTCCAATCCATACTGTGGATTCTGTAAAGACGGCCATAAGATTATGGAAGGGCTTCTTGAAAAATATCCTGATGATATTTCCATACAGATCCGTTTTAACTATTCTTCAGAAAGGGCTGATGAGAAGTATACTAAACTACTTTCAGCTTTTAAACATATCTACCAGACTAAGCCTCAAAAAGAATTTTTAAAAGCCGTTGAGGAGTGGTTTGAAACAAGAGACGAAAACAAGATCGTTAGCCTCTCAGGTTCATCTGCTCCGGAAGATCTTAGTCCATTTGTTGAAATGACAAAAGATAACAGTAATTCAGGATTAAACTTCACCCCTATTTTTATACTGAATGGATACCAGTTCCCGGATAAATATGATCGTGAAGATATCTGGTTCTTTATTGATGAATTAATGGAAGACGAGGACTTTCAATAAGAAATCTCCAGAATTCAAAAATTCACTATCTTAGGACAAAATTAAAAGCGGTTTCTGAAAAGCTTTGAAAGAGTAAGAGATAAAAAACTTAATAATAATATGAAAAATTTAAAAAAATGTTCTAACGAATACAATCACAAATAATAGTGTTATTATAGTTAATGATTAAGTTGTAACAATGAATAAAGAAAAATGTCGTCATCCAATGACGGCATTTTACAATGAGATAAATTAAATTTTGAAGAAATTTCCCTTTTATAAACAGCCGGACGCTAAAGACTGCGGACCCACCTGCCTTAGAATAGTAAGTAAATATTACGGCAGAAGTATTTCTTTGCAGCAGATCCGTACCCTTTCTGAAACAACCCGTGAAGGAAGCAGCCTTCTGGGACTCAGTGATGCGTCAGAAAACCTGGGATTCCGCTCGCTTGGAGTCCAGATCGATTTTAATACCCTTGCAGAAGAAGTTCCGTTTCCCTGTATTGTCCATTGGAACAAGAACCACTTTGTTGTTGTCTATAAGATTGATAAAAATAACAAGGTCTATATTTCGGATCCAAGTTATGGACTGATCACGTATACCCGCGAAGAATTCATTAAATTATGGATTGGGGAAAATGCCAACGAAAATACGGAAGAAGGGATTGCCCTTATCCTTGAAACTACACCTGCATTTTTTCAAACTGAATTTGATACAGAGGAAAGCAAGGCAAGCTTCTCTTTCCTTTCGAAATACCTGCTTAAATACAAGTCGCTGGTTATACAGCTGGCGGTTGGTCTTTTGGCAGGAAGTTTACTGTCCCTTATATTTCCGTTTCTTACCCAGAGTATTGTAGATGTCGGGATACAGAATCAGGACCTCAATTTCATTTACGTAGTTCTTCTTGCCCAGGTTATGCTGTTTCTTGGAAGAATGGGTATTGAAGTAATCCGGAGCTGGATTTTGCTACATCTTTCTGCAAGGATCAATATTTCGATTATTTCAGATTTCTTTATCAAACTGATGAAGCTTCCTATAAGCTTTTTTGATACAAGAATGACCGGAGATATTATGCAGAGGATCAATGACCACCACAGAATTGAGCAGCTTTTGACGAGTTCCTCTTTAAATACCCTGTTTTCTCTTGTTAACCTTATTATCTTCAGTATTGTTCTACTATTCTATGATTACAGGCTTTTTCTTGTTTATCTTGTTGGAGCGGCTCTATACATTGGATGGATTACTTTTTTCCTTAATAAAAGAAAAGAATTGGATTATAAAAGATTCTCCCAGGTTTCTCAGGAACAGAGTAAGGTAATTGAACTGATCAACGGGATGCAGGAGATCAAAATGCATAATGCGGAAAAACAGAAGCGTTGGGACTGGGAATTCCTTCAGGTAAAATTATTTAAAATCAGGATAAAATCTCTTTCCCTGGAACAATGGCAGTCCGTAGGAGGAAATTTCATCAACCAGATGAAAGATATCCTGGTAAGTTTCCTTTCTGCCAAATTGGTTCTGAGCGGAAATCTTACTCTGGGAATGATGCTTTCGGTACAGTATATCATTGGACAATTGAACAGCCCTTTGCTACAGCTTATCGAATTCATTAAACAAACCCAGGATGCCAAAATCTCATTAGAAAGATTGGGTGAAATTCACGACAAAGAAGACGAAGAAGATAAAAATGAACAGTACGCGGGAGAAATTCCTCAGAAAGATATTGAAGTGAACAACATATCGTTCCGATATATAGGGTCAGATGTTCCCGTGTTTGAAGATCTCAGTCTTACTATTCCCTATCAGAAGACTACAGCCATTGTAGGTTCCAGCGGAAGTGGAAAAACCACTCTTCTGAAGCTTCTGATGAAATTTTACGAACCTGACACAGGAGAAATTAAACTTGGAAATACCCAATTGAAAAGCATTTCGCCAAGAGTCTGGAGAGATCATTGCGGAGTAGTAATGCAGGAAGGTTATGTATTCAATGACACTATTGCTAATAATATTGCAGTAGGAGAAGATTATGTTGACAAACAAAAATTGAGACGTGCCGTAGAGATTGCCAACATCAAAGATTTTATCGAAAGCCTTCCGCTAAGCTATAATACAAAGATCGGAAATGAAGGTGTAGGGGTGAGCGGTGGCCAGAAGCAGAGATTGTTTATTGCCAGAGCTGTATACAAGTCTCCGGAATTCATCTTTTTCGATGAGGCTACTTCCGCTTTGGACGCCAATAATGAAAAGGTGATCATGGAAAATCTGGAACAGTTCTTTAAAGGTAAGACAGCCATTGTGATTGCCCACAGATTATCAACCGTAAAACACGCCGACAAAATTATAGTTCTTGATAAAGGCAAAGTGGTAGAGGAAGGCAACCATGCCGAATTGGTGGCCATAAAAGGGGAATACTACAGGCTGGTGAAGAATCAGCTTGAATTAGGAAATTAAATAATATCCTCCTTAAATATGGGAGGAATTTATCTCAGAAACATGAAAGAAGACATCTTAGACAATATTGAACTCCGTTCGGAAAGTGTTCAGGACATTCTTACCCAGCCTCCTCATTGGATGATACGCTGGGGAAACAGTGTCATATTAATTATACTCCTGCTTATCCTGGTGATGAGCTATATTATAAAATATCCGGAATTCGTTTCCGCTCCTGTTATTGTAACATCGCAAAACCCTCCCGAGAAAATAGAAGCAAGGACAAGTTCTAAAATTGAGAAAATCTTTATAAAAGACCATCAGCAGGTTAAAAAGAACGATGTACTGATGGTTATGCAATCAACGGCAAATTATAAAGATGTTTTGGAGCTGAAAAAGCTTGTGGATTCTATCACTCCCAATCAGCTCAGCTCTTTCCCGATTGCGCAGACATCCAGGTTTAAGCTGGGCGAGCTTCAGGCTGATTACAACAATTTCGCCAAAGCTTTTCAGGATGAAGAGCTTTTCACAAGGCTTCAACCCTATGCTCCGGAAAATATAGCAGCCAATCAAAGTATTTCTGAATACAGGGGAAGAATTGCCACATTAAAACAGCAGAAAAGCCTGGAAATGGCCAAGTATGAATTATCAAAGAAAAGCTACCAAAGGTCTCAGGAACTTTTCAACCAGGGAGTCATTGCTTCCATAGAACTTGAAAACGAGAAAATAAAATTCCTTCAGGCCCAGCAGAATCTTGAAAACCTTAATATTTCTATCTCCCAGATGGACGAAGGGATTTCGAACCTGAACAAAACGAAAAGCGGGACAGCTATTAATACCGAAAAAGACAAGATCACTTACTCTTCACAGACATTACAGCTTTTCGAACAGCTCCGCAAATCTTTAAAGCAATGGGAGCAGAATTACCTTGTTATTTCTTCTACTGATGGGATGGCCAGTTTTCAGCAGTTTTTCGGGGAAAATCAATTTGTGAAAACAGCAGAACCTATTCTGTCTATTCTTCCAAGCAACAAAGAAAAGCTGGTAGGCAGATTGTCCGTTCCTACCGTGAACTCAGGAAAGGTAGCCACAGGCCAGAAAGTATTGATTAAACTTGATAACTACCGCTTCCAGGAATATGGTATCGTAGAAGGAAAAGTACAGAATATCTCCCTTATTCCTGATGAGAAAGGAAATTATTATGTAGATATAACTCTCCCTAAGGGATTAAAAACAAGCTATAACAAAACCCTTCCATTTGATAAAGAGCTCAGAGGCAATGCAGAAATTGTAACCCAGGACCTGAGGCTGATTGAAAGGTTTTTCTACCAGATCAGAAAATTATTGGGATACCAAAGCTAATGGTCCTCAGAAAATATGAACCGCAACTGTAAAAGTTGCGGTTTTTTTATTTATAATCCCACATTTGAGTCTTGCAAAAAATAACCTGCTGAAAACTTAGAGTGGGCAGATTTTAAATCATCATTTAAAAGTTAACAATCATGATTTTTTAAAATAAAAAAAGGGAAAGTAAATATCTTACTTTCCCTTCTGTTGTAGCGAAGACGGGAATTGAACCCGTGACCTCAGGGTTATGAATCCTGCGCTCTAACCAACTGAGCTACCTCGCCGTTTTGGTGGTGCAAATATAGAAAATATTTGTTTACCACCAAAATTATTTTAGCTTAAAATATTCCAAAACATTCCCCACGTGATCTGGTTTATTGATTATCTTATTGTTAGCATCTAAAATAAAATACGTCGGAGTTGCATGAACATTGTACGTATCTACATAACTGCTGTTCCATCCTCTTAATTCAGAGTCATTGATCCAAGGAAATGCAGCAATCTTTTGAGTATATGAGTTCTTATCCACATCCAGGGATAATCCAATAATCTGCACATTTTTACCTTTCAGATCACTATATTTTGCCAAAAGTTGAGGCAGTTCACTTTCACAATGAGAGCATGTAGATGACCAGAAAACAACTATCTTTTTATCCGCTTTTACATCATACAGTGACTTTGCAGATGTATTTGCCGGAGACTGAAATTTAACATTGGGAAATGCAGCTCCAATTTCAACATTGGCATTGGATTTTAAAGTAGATGCCAGCCTGTCATTGATAGTACACTTAAGGTTTTTTGCCAATGTAAGATATTTCGTTTTAAACTCTTCCATATCATACGCGTCAAAGATATCAATAAGCTCTGATAACACCGTCTGCCCTCTTGGAGTTTCCACCTTTAAACGGTCTAAAAGTGTATCTACAGAACCTCCTACGTTGGTATTTCCTCCTGAATTAAGATAAGCCACTAAAACCGGTCTTAAAAGAGAAGACGATTCAAGCATATCATTGGATTTATCCAGGAAGTTAACAATATCGTCCTGAGTAACTTTTTTAGTCGAATCTGCAGAGTTAGACAGAAACTTGTTATAATTGGTATTATAATAGGAAATAAACGGATGCTGGGTAGCATCAATAGCTGTATTCATTCCGGCAAGCCTTTCTATTTCTGTTTTCAGCGCTTTCCCGAAATCTGTATTGTCTTTGTAATATTCTTTAATCTGTGCCAGGGCCGGAAGAATAAGATCTTTCTTCTGCGAACCTTCCTGCTGTTTGCTCATAAGATCATTCACTTCATCAAGATAGATTACATCTTTGATCTTATTATTCTGAACATCCATTTTGATGTTTACATTTTTATTTTCCGAAACAAAGCTTACCGAATTATTTGAAGCCGGAAAATACACTTTCATCATTCCCATATAGTGGCTGGGATATTTGAAGGTCCAAGTATTGTTCTTGCTCTGTTCTTTGGTAACGATAATATCTTTCGAACCGTTTAATGTATATAGAATAGCATCCTGATCTTTAAATTCTGCCGGTGTCTGAATTGTAACTGTAAACTGTGCCTGCAGGGAAAATGCAGCTAATACTGCAGATAATATATATATCTTTTTCATAAAGTAAAAATAAAAAAACTCTCTGACTAATCAGAGAGTTTAATGTTATTTTAATAAAATTTTAGGCTTTTTGGCTCTTAAATTTCTTTGTATAGTATACGATGAATGCTACTGCTACAATAGATAGCAAATAAACATACATATCAATAGGTGATGCTACCCCTCCAGGTCCTACACCTCCTGTACCTCCACCTCCTGGTGCTGGTGGTATTTCATCATCTGCCTTGACTAAAAGTGTCCCGAAAAAGAAAAGAGCAAGTACTAGTTTATTAATAGTTTTCATAATATTTTATTTTAAGATTTTAGTGTTAACGGTTTCTCCTTTATCAGAAACAATTTTTACAACGTAAGAATTTTTAACTGCGCCATCAAGCTCAATTACAAAATCCCTAGATGCATCAACTGCTTTTTTAGAGATAACCAGTTTACCGCTCATATCATAAACTTCAATATCTGCTTTTTTCCAGTTTGGATCAAATCTAACAATGTAGTTGGTAATCGCTGGATTATATACTACTATTGTTCTCGAAGGTTCGGCTGTTTCTTTTGTAGCCAACACCACACTACTAGGCTCACCATAATATAAATCATAAGATGCAACAGCATTAGGAGCAATGCCTCCTTGTGTTGCCGGCTGTAAAGTCCCGTTTGATGCTTTATAGTAGAACCCAATTCCTGCAGACAATAAGTGAGTTCCAGCTGGAACTAATTGTCCGTTTTCTCTTATTTCAAATTTATACGATTTTACTTTACCTGTATCGTAATTTACCAGTTTAACATTTTTACCTTTGAAGTTACTTTCATTAGCTTCGTTAATGTATAACCAGTACTGTCCTGTATAGTTAGTATCATAACCACCATTTAAAGCTTCTTCAAATGTACCGATAATGTTACTTCCTGCAGTTGCCTGAACCGTAGTTGCTACAGAAGTCTGGTGACCAGTAACAGCATTAGGTGAAACTACATAATATGTTCTTGCAATTTCATTCCCGTTAACGTCTAAACCAATAACTCCAAGTTGTTTTATTGTACCTTCACCAACTTTTCCATTGGCATTTCTGGCAGCAGTAACACTGTAGTCAGTAGTTTCAGCTCTAACAGTTGAATTAAATCTCCTAAGGGTATTGAAATTCAGGGTTTGTGCAGAATTATCTCTCAATTTCAGAACAAAAGTCTGCATTGGTTTGATAATCATTCCGATATCTCCTACCGGAACTTTTGTAGTTGCATCATAGGTCTGGATCAATGCTCCTGTACTGTATGCATTTCCTTGTGATCCTACAACAACAGTTCCCGGATCATATCTTACTCCCCAGATGTTGCTGATATTGTTACCATCAGTAACACCTCCGGTTGCTGGCTCTGCATATCCTATTCTTGATAAATCAAGGTTAGTTAAGAAAGGGTTCCCGAACTGGTAAATATTTTTACCATAAGTTCCTCCCCAAGGCGTAGCAGAGTTTTCAAACTGATCCTGAAGATACGTGTTATATTTTTCATTATATCCGTTAAGCGCTGTACCACCTGGGCCAAATGTGACATTTCCTCCATTTTGAAGAGTTGCAGCAGAGGCAAATGTTGCATAAGGACGACCATTAACAGTATGCAAAGAGCTACTTACATCTAAATTATTATTATTAGACCCAAGCATATAATACTCTGAACCATTGCTGGTGTTAGTTGTTAAACTTGTATAATGATCAGCTACAGCTCCAGTGTTATTCCATTTTAGGATTTCATTCTGGCTTCTTCTTACAGTACCGAATGTTTTACCCAACTCATTGGATAAGCTGCTCAAGGTTTTATCAAAGAAAGGTAACCCAACCTGTTGGTAATAATTTCCAGTACCGTTTTTCTTGGTCCTGAATTCCTTACTTACAATTCCAGTAATGTCGCTTTGGTTTAAACCATCAACATATAACTGCCCGTAAGTAGATGCATCGTCTGTGTTAGTAGGAGTATTAAGCCTTAAAATAATATTTCCGCCATCAGTTTTAGGACTTCCTAATCCTGCTCCGGAAATTGTTTTAATAGCATCACCAGCAGCACCTACGACCATTACATTACCATGAACGTCGAGGATACCATTATCTCTGGTCTGTAAACCTCCACCGCTGTAGACGAGGGTGCCTTCGCTCACATACATATTAGCATTAGTGTCAACATGACATAGTACCTGCGCCTGAACAGAGTAACTAATTGCTAAAAGACCTATAGCAAATAAACTTTTTCTCATTGTATAAATTATTTGTGTGTTAATACAATCTTCACCTGCAAAGGTAAGATTTTTTTTTAAAGAAAAAAATATATTTTATTTATTAACAAAAATATTATCTTCCGTTAATATGATTTCTTTTTCTTCACCTATTGAAAACATATAGTCCTCCAATACTTTTTCTGTTGTTCCTCTTAAACCTCTGGCTCCCAACCCTTTTTCGATGGTCTCTTCTACAATCTTTTCAATAGCTCCATCCGTAAAAACCAAATTCGTGCCATCCATTTTGAAAAGCTCTACGAACTGATTGATGATTGAATTTTTAGGCTCCTTCATGATTCTCACCATCGTCTCTTTGGTAAGTTTATCGAGGTAGGTAATGATCGGGAATCTTCCCAAAAGTTCCGGAATCAATCCGAAAGAACGAAGATCAATTGCATTGATATGGGTTAATACATAATCCTCTTCATCGGCCTTATTGATTTTTTCCGAACTGAATCCTATGGCCTGCTTATTCATCCTTCTTTCGATGATCTCTTTGATCCCGTCAAAAGCACCTCCTGCAATGAACAGGATATTCTGGGTATTCACCTGGATGTATTTCTGGTCCGGGTGTTTTCTTCCTCCCTGAGGCGGAACATTCACAATACTTCCTTCCAGAAGCTTCAATAATCCCTGCTGTACCCCTTCTCCTGAAACATCTCTTGTAATACTCGGGTTGTCTGATTTTCTTGCAATTTTATCGATCTCATCAATAAATACGATTCCTCTTTCCGCTTTTTCCACATCATAATCCGCAACCATAAGAAGCCTGGAAAGGATACTTTCCACATCTTCCCCCACATAACCTGCTTCTGTAAGAATCGTGGCATCTACGATACAGAAAGGAACGTTAAGTTCTCTTGCAATGGTTTTTGCCAGAAGAGTTTTTCCTGTACCGGTTTCGCCTATCATGATGATATTCGATTTTTCCAGTTCTACTTCTCTGTTCTCGTCCTGAGCGTGAAGCAGTCTTTTATAATGGTTGTATACAGCAATCGAAAGCTGTTTTTTAGCCTGATCCTGTCCAATGACATATTGGTTCAGGAATTCCTTGATTTCTTTCGGTTTTTTAAGTTCCTCTATATTGGCTGCAGGAGAAGATCCTGTTTTAGAAACGCTGTCTTTTACGATAACATGCGCCTGTTCGATACAGTTCTCGCAGATAAAACCGCTCTGCCCTGAGATAAGCATCTGTACTTCATTTCTTTTTCTGCCGCAGAAAGAACATTGGTTTGAATTCATAATAATATATATGTTAAAGAAAATCGTAAAAAATTTCTTTTTTACGATTTTATGCTTTTTAAGAATTAATAATTGAGTTTTGGATCTCTTTATATTCTTCGTCTGTTAATTTCAGTCTCTCATTTCTGAAGTTCATGTCTTCCATTTTGTTTAAGGGAATAAGATGGATATGGGCATGAGGAACTTCAAGTCCTACTACAGCTACTCCCACTCTTACACAGGGAACTGCATTTTTTACTTTTTTGGCAACCTTCTGGGCAAATCCCCAAAGGTTTTTGTATTCTTCACTTTCCAGGTCAAAGATCAGGTCAACTTCTTTTTTGGGAACTACCAGCGTATGCCCTTTTACCAAAGGCATTGCATCAAGAAATGCTACGAAATTATCGTCTTCAGCAATTTTGTATGAAGGAATTTCACCATTGATGATCTTTGTGAATATACTGCTCATTTTAGAATTTAGATTTTAAAGTTGAATTTAATTCAGCGGTCTAAAGAGTAATGTCCAATACTTCGAAAGACAGTTTGTTTCCGTTGGGTAACGTAATATCTGCGGTTTCGCCTATCACTTTACCAAGTAATCCTTTAGCGATAGGTGTATTCACAGAAATTTTTCCTGTTTTAAGGTCGCTTTCGTTATCCGGCACTAAAGTAAACACCTGCTCCTGGTTGGTTGCATTGTTTTTAAGTTTAACCGTAGTAAGGATTGAAACCTTTGAAGTATCTAGTTGACTTTCATCTATGATCTTGGAATTTGCAATAGCATCCTTAAGCTTGGAAATTCTCATTTCAAGCATACCCTGAGCCTCTTTAGCAGCATCGTATTCAGCATTTTCAGATAAATCTCCTTTATCTCTCGCTTCTGCAATCTGCTGGGTAATTTTTGGTCTTTCCACAGTTTCTAACTGTTCCAGCTCAGCTTTCATTTTCTCTTGTCCCACCTTTGTTACATAGCTTGCCATAATTTTCAAAATTTAGTTTTGGTATAAAAAAATAATCCGACATTTGCCGGACAATGTTTTACGTGTTATAATCGTTTAACTTTTACAAATATATAAAAATTTAAATTGAAATGAAAAAAACTTTTTCAATCCTGTCTATTTTAACACTGCTGATTTTCAGCAATTTAACTATAAACTCATGCGGAAGCAGGGAAGACACCGTGAACTGCTTCCCCAGCAACCCTATCAATGTATCTTTAAATCTGAACCTGCCCGCCTATAATAATCTCAACTATGACGGAGGCTGGATTTATGTGAACGAGCAACAGTCCGGGACAAGAGGATTAATCGTAGTCCGCGTGGGAGATTCCTTCAAAGCTTACGACCGTAATGCGCCTCATATATGCCCTGATGCCAATACAACTCTTGAGGTAAAAGACAATATCAGCATCCTTTGTCCTAAGGACAATACCCGCTGGATTTTAAGAACAGGCCAGCCGGAATCCGGTGCTACCACTTCCCTGCCTCCCAAAACATATCCTTACAACTATGATGTTGCCACCAAAACATTAAATATTTATTATTAACATGAAGATTGTGATCCAAAGAGTTTCCGAGGCTCATGTAAAAGTAGATGGAAAAATTGTCGGGGAAATCGGAAAAGGCCTGATGCTTCTTACCGGAATTGATGAAAACGATGAGAAACATGATGCAGACTGGCTTGTTCAGAAGATTCTGAATTTAAGGATCTTCGGTGATGAAGATGACAAGCTTAATCTTTCCGTAAAAGATATTTCCGGTGAAATTTTGTGCATCAGTCAGTTTACCTTAATTGCAGACTATAAAAAGGGAAACCGCCCTTCTTTCATCAAAGCGGCCAAATCAGATAAAGCGGTTCCTCTTTTTGATTATTTCAAGGAGGAACTGGCTAAATCAGGATTAAAAACCGAAAGTGGAATTTTTGGTGCAGACATGAAAGTTTCGCTCGTCAACGACGGGCCTGTTACTATCGTTATGGATTCAATTACGAAAAGCTAATACTGTTGTCATTAAAATTCAATTATTTTTCTAAATTCACAAAAAAGTGATTAATATTTCTCATTTAATTTATATATTTGGTTTACAGCCATTTAATAAGATATTATGAGAACAAAAATTAGACTTTTCACATTATGTATTTTCATTTTCGTGTTTTCATTCGGGCAGAAAACCGATCAATTAAGTTCTAACATTTATGTGTGCTTCTCAAAAGATGTCAGTTCTGACAAAGAGGCGCTCAGTAAAAACCCTGCTTTAGCAGAATTTGTCAAAACAAATGACATTTCATTCGTTAATGATCTTGGCTTCAGTGAGAGGAAACTTGAGGAAATGATGGCAAGCAGCAGAGCAAACGGTAATTCGGGCGAATCCGTTCAAAAGCTGAAACGCATCTTCAGAGTCAGTATTCCTTTCCTGAATCACGAGGAAGCTGAAAGAACAGCCCGTACTCTTGAGAAGTTTCCGGAGGTAGAATATGTTTCCGTAATGAGCAGCACTCCCATTGAACCTCCATTCGTTAAAGCTTTTGTGACTACCCCGGATCTTGAAAGCCTTCAGACTTACCTCAACGACAATCCCGGGATCAACGCAAAATATGCATGGTCCAGAGGAATTACAGGGCAAAATATCCGGATTCGTGATGTAGAATACGGCTTTTACAAAACCCACGAAATGCTCTCCAATCAGAACTCGATACAACTGGAACCGGGATATTCGCCTAATTCGGGATTATCAGGTAACAATTACAGGGATCACGGGACTGCTGTGGTTAGTATTTTAGGTTCCGTGAAAGATAATATCGGGCTTTCCGGTGCCGCTTACAGCGCATCAGAAATCAAAGGATATATGGAATGGACTACTGTGGGCTACAACAGGGCTGCTGCAGTAAGCAGATCGATCAATGCATCGCAGGCCGGAGATATTATTTTATACGAAATGCAGACAGGAGGAAAAGACGGCCAGTACTGCCCAGCTGAATACGACAGTGTGATCTGGGATCTGACAAAAGCAGCTACCGATTCCGGAATCATTATTATTGCAGCAGCAGGAAACGGAAATCAGAATCTGGATGATCCTTTTTATGCTTCTTACATGGCAAGAGGAAACAGCGGGGCTATTATCGTAGGGGCAGGTTCTTCCAACACTACTCACTCTAAACTGAGCTTCAGTACCTACGGAAACCGCGTGGATGTACAGGGTTGGGGAAGTAATGTCCTGGCTGCCGGATACGGCTCGTATCAAAAATACGACAACGATAATAACAGAACATATAATTATTTCAGCGGAACAAGCTCTGCTACTCCTGTTGTAGCATCGGCAGCTACTTTGATCCAGTCTTTTTACCGGCAAACTACAGGTCAGTATTTGACTCCTGCTGCTATGAAGAATCTTTTAATATCAACTGGAATTCCTCAGGGAGGTACCGTTGCCAATCAAAAAATAGGACCTTTTCCTAATGTAAAAAATGCCATATTACAGCTGGAAAGTAGTTCTTTACTCAAATCCAATAAGGCTGAGATTCCTCTTCCTTTAAAAGTTAAGATTTATCCGAATCCCGTAACCAGCCATATCACCATCCACAGCAGGGAAAGTAAAAAACTGGATTTTGAAATTATCAATATGCAGGGAAGAACTGTCAGAAAGGGATCTGCCTTACCTGATGAAAAGATCGGAACTGCAGATCTTCTTCCAGGCCAGTATATCATCAATATTACAGAAGGACAAAGAAGAGTGGTTGAAAAATTCACTAAATTATAAGAACTAAAATACTTATAAAATAACTAGGTGGTCGGTTAAAACCACCTTATTTATTACCTATCATGATCATATTTTTGTCAATAAGAAGGATGCTGAGAAGACTATTGAAGTATTGATAAAATTATCCGAATAGGCTTTTATAATGATTTAATACTTAAAAAAAGAGGCTGCCCTTTTCAGGACAGCCTTTTTATTTTATTTTTCGAATTAGTTTGCCGGAACACTGTTGAAATTAAGCGCTATTTTAAGCGTCATATCTGAGCTTGTCTGATTTTTCAGCTCATACACTGTTCTTACCGTTAAACCTGTACTTTTTACCACCTCATCCAGATATCCTGTATCATTAATATCCAGATTTAAACTGGAAGAGTCCGTTGTTATATTGGAACGGGATGCAACAAGTCTTTCACTGGTTCCGTTAGATGAAACATAAACTTTTACGGATTGAACCGCACTTAAGTTTCCTCCTGAAGGGGACACTACGGAAATTTTAGCATCAGAAATTCTTACATCCTTGATTTTCGCGTTATTGTTACCTCCAAACCATGTCTGTACATTGGTAGCAGTAGATGTGGAAGAAACTTCTTTACCTGCCGGCACTCCCGTAGAAACCAAAACGTTGGTTGTATAAGGGAACGTATTCTGAACAAGCGACTGTACGGTTCCGCAGCTTACTGCTAAAACTGAAACGGCTGCTGACATTAAAAATATATTTTTCATAATGTTAAACTTTAGGATTGAGTTTGCAGAAATTATACCAAAATGGTGAATCCTATTCCACACTTACATTAAAACCTCCTTTTGTATTACCGGAAGCCATATTACTTTTTCCTATGATGAGCCATACTTCACCTTTTCCTTTGGTTTCGTAGGTAATCTCTCTTCCGAAAGGCCCGTCATAATCTCCGTTTGGCAGCCTGATCTGGTTGAACCTGATATTGAAATCTTTTTCATTAGTTGAAATCGTGGCTTTAATGTTGGGTCTGTCATAATGGGTTAGCTTTAAAACCAGCTCCTGCCCGTCTTTTGTAAATTCCTCGCCTAATGTAAAGGGAAGCTGTGAAGCGTCTGCTGTTCTTATGATCTGCCCTTCTTTTTCGCTTCTCATCACACCTTTACGCAACACTTCTTTGGTAACGGGAGCATTGTTAATGATTGAATCTTGCTTTCTGAGAGCCGCAGAATCTGTTTTAATGTCAGAATCCGGCATTTCTTTAACCACAGCGGAATCCTTGTTCACAGTTTCCGTTACAGCTGGTTCTTTTTTACATGAAATAATAATCAATGGGATTAACAATAAGGATTTTTTCATAATAATTATTCTTTTAATGTTTCGAAGTAAAGAATCTTTGAAAGGAAAGTTTTGGATTTTTCCGCTTTAATTTTTTCCAGCACTTTCTTTTTAAGCTTCAGATCGTTTTTGCCGTCTGCATACTTCAGCAGTCCTTTCTCACTGAAATTGATCTTTTCCAGATGATAACTGACTGCAAAGTCTTTACGTTTCATATTCTGGGAGGTAATAATTCCGCCCCAGTTCACATAACTGCAAGCCAAAATTGTTCCATAAAAATACCAGATCATTGTATTGAACAGGAATGCATTTCTTTTTTTCCTCTGAATTTTAATGAAAGTAAGAGCAAGTCCTATTAATGCCAGCAGAAGAAAAGCAAAGACTCCCAGCCTTTTGTAAGTATAGCCGTAACTGATGATGTATTCGTAGTTTTTCAAGGCAGCAGAACATACGAGAATGGCATTCAGAATGATCCAAATTTTAGCAAGAATTTTTAGAAACCCGGCCTTAGGATCAAAATTAAATCCAGCTTTAAAATAAAACATAATCACGAGTACCGCCATAATGATCGACAGGATTACGGCATTAACCCTTTCATGGGTTTCTTCCGAAAGCTGAACCGGTGTTTTTGAAACTTCATAAAACTGCTCGTAATTATAAGTGATGATAAAAAATATGAGCAAAATATTCAGACAAAAAAAGGAAATAACACCGCTGGTTCTTTCTGCATTCAGATCCAGAAAAGAATATGTGGCCTTCTGAATCTTATCCGCATCCTGAAAATCCTCATCCAGCAGATGGTTCTTTTTATAAATAAATCGTTCCACGGCATAGTTCCAGTAATTGAATGCAATGAAAAACCCAAGAACGGAAAGAGCAAGTACCTGCCATATATTAATATCCAGCTCATAATCCCTGAAAACAGCAGCAAAATGATCGCTCCCCACAGAATAAATTCCAAAAAATATAGAGATAAATAATAATGGTATGATGATAAAAGCCAAAGTTTTCTGCCATATGCCGGAAATATTTCTTTTCGGCAGCCATGCGTCAAAGCTGAAGAACCGGAAAACTGAAGTAACGCTATTGATGATAAAAACCGGGATCAGAAAAAGTATTTTCAGCTTTCTATTTCGTGAGCGGTACCCCAGCAGCAGAAGGGAACTTACAACCGCCAGCAGGGACGGAAAATCTCTGAACCATGCAAAAGCAAAACCTGACAGAATACTGGTAACAAAAAGCATCAGAAAAGTTCTGGTCCTGTTTCTCTCAGGAGTTTTGAACAGGGTAAGCAATGCATAAATAATGGCAAGTATACCTAGATTCAGCCCGGGTTCCTGATCATAGAACAGGATGACAAACAAAGCGGCTGTAAGAAATATATAATGATGTGTTTTCATGATTTAAGATTGAAGAGTTTGTAACCATTAAAAAAGGAGAAGAATATTAAGATGGAATCTTCCCATGCCATTTAATTAAAAATACTATGGATTTGAATTCAAGATAATAAAGATATACAGGACAGTGACGGGAATATTGATCAACAGAAGAAGGACTGAGTTCCCGGATGATTTCTTCTCTGAGGTATTGTTCAGAAATTCCAGAAGTTCATACAGCAGGACCAGCATATTGATCACTGCTGCAATGATTACAAAATAGAACCCTGTTATCAGAAGAAAGTCTGCCCTGGCTATCAAATAAGAAACCAGCAAAAAGCTCCCCGATAAAAATGAGATCCAAAAGGTCGTTCTTCCGGTTTTGCTAAATTTTATTATCTTCATGGCAGTTGTTTAATATAGAACTGCTGTTTCTTTCTGCTGGATATAGTCTTTCAGGTGATCGAAATTCTGCCATAACAGGCTTTCAAAATCCCAGTGATAAAAAGGCCTCATGCTCTGCCCTTTCCTGTATGCTTTTATGTACAGCTTCAGGTATTCCGGAAGGATGATCGTCCCCAATACAACAGCTGCAAGGAGGTGTGCATTGAGTTTACCGTTTCCCAGAAGAAGGTACTGCATGGCGATTTCGTCTTCGAATTGGGTACCGCAACCTGTGATCAGGTGATGCACATCATGGTTTTCCATTTTGGGAATCATTGAAAACCCGTGCTTTTTATAAAACTCGCCCAGCTTTCTCCCTAAGGAATCTTCTTTGAATTTCAGCAGCTGCTCTTCATTGAACTGCCACTGTCTTTTTTTCTTTTTAAAATATTTCCTGTAAGCTTTCTGGGTTTTATCATAAACAAACAGCAGAAATTGAACTCGTATTTTTTTCATAATGTATTATTTAAATATTAAATTAATTCCTATTAAAACATAAAGGTATGCTAAGGGAATATTGATGAGAAGAAGACCAATAGCTTTGAGACAAGCTTTAAGTTTAGATTGACTGGCAATTCCATAAATCAATAATCCAATTACAAAGAGTAGGTTTACAATGGTTCCCCAAGTTAAGAGCATATAACCACAGGCTACAAAACCATCATTTCTGGTTATTAAATAGCCGAAAAGACAAATATTTCCGAGCATAAAGCATAATCCGAAAATATATTTCCCGATGTTTATTATTTGATGATCTTTCATCTATATTGTATTTTAAGCTTGAGTTAAAGTAAAGACTGTAATTTCCGGACGCACCATAAACCTGATCTGGAAAGAATGACCAATAGCCCTGTTGATGTACAGCATTCTTCCATCCTGAAGGTCTATTTCTCCCGATACATATCTTCGGTTTTCCACAGGCAGAAGAGGCGTGATAATTCCTGGAATTCTGCATTGTCCGCCGTGGGTATGACCACTCAGAATCCATCCTTTATACCCGTTCCAGATATCCCTGTCGCACGCATCCGGATTATGGCAGAGTACGATATGGGCTTTGGAAGGATCATAGGTATTCATCACCTTTTCCGGATAGAAATTGGGTGACCACAAGTCTTCAAAACCTATAAAATTGAGTCCGTGGCTTTCTTCACTGCTGTTTTTTAGCATCCTGATTCCGAAGCTTTCCAGAGTATTGCAGATTTTTTCGGAGCATTCTGTATCATCCCAGTTTTTTCCGTAATCGTGATTGCCGAGAATTGCAAAAGTTGACAGTTTGCCATGCACTGCGTGATTCATTACTTTCTCTAGATTCTCCTGATCTTCTGAGGTTCCGTGGTTAACAAAATCCCCTGTATACACTACAAAATCAGGATTGAACTGTTTTGCTTTCTGAAAGGATTCAATCAGGAAATTCCAGTCGAAACGATTTCCGACATGCAGGTCAGATATCTGCATCAGTATTTTTCCCTCCAATGCTTCTGGCAAATTTTTAACGGGAAGCTTTCTCCGGACGAATTCTACCCAAAAAGGTTCTATCTGCCAGGAATACAAACCCGGAAAAGCTCCTAAAAGGGAAAGCTGCATGAGCCTCTTAATAAATTTTTTCCTTGTCATAAGTGAAAATAAATCAGCTTTTAACTTCCTGCGAAAGGACTTCCGAAAATCCCTACTGCCAGTTCAGCCCAGATTAATGCGAGAATCATCAGAATAACAATACTGACCAGGATTCTATGATTTTGCTTTTTGACTGTTCTTCTGACCAGATTGATCAGAAAAGCTGTGGTAAAAAGTAAAGCCCCTGCTACCAGAAAATCTGAAGCTGTCCAATTGAATTCTTTAGAAAATAGATTTCCCAGCAATGGAATACACAGCAAAGCCAATGGAAGGGCATAAATCGTGATTGTTTTTTGTTTTTGTGTCATCATTTTATTTAATTTTAATTTATAAAGTACTTTGTAATTCAAAGTTAATTTTCAAAAAAATATAGAGCTTATCGTCCCAACAATTTTTCGAGGGCATCCAGATGTTCGTTAAAGGCCTGTCTTCCATTCTGCGTAACACGGTATGAGGTTTTGGGCTTTTTACCAACAAATTCTTTTTTTACTTCAATATACCCTGACTTTTCAAGGGCATTGCTATGGCTGGCCAGGTTACCGTCTGTAATTTCCAGAAGTCCTTTCATTTCAGAGAAATCAACCCAGTCGTTGACCATAAGAACGGACATGATCCCCAGTCTTACACGGCTTTCGAATTCTTTATTGAGTTGATGTATCTTTATCATAGTAAGTCTGTAATTGCAGGTTCTTAAGAAGGCTTTCTTAAAATCCTGCAAATTTAATCTATTTATATTTTTTATGCATGATCAATCCATACACAATATGTAAAACTCCGAAACCAATGGTCCAGAAGACTAGTCCCCAGCCTAAAAAGAACAGGGAAATGAGGCCAAGAACAATCTGGCAGTATCCAAGATACTTAATATCCGTTAAAGTATATCTTTCTGCACCCACCAGGGCGATTCCGTAAAATATTAATGTTGCCGGGGCAATCCATACGAACAGATGGTGAAAAAGAAGCGCGAGACAAAAGATTCCACCTGTTACCAAAGGAACGGCAAAGGTTAATAGCAAACGTTTTGTTGTAGCATCCCAGATCTTCTGCCCTTTCTTCTTACTTTTATTGGCTGTAAAAATGTAACAGCTCAATAAGGCTGTCAGTAAAATCACTGCTCCGGTAAGTACAAGTTCTCTGACCAATGCGGGGCTGAAGAAGTTTCTGTCCCCATCAAAATAGTCAATTCCTTCCCTTTGGAAAACAAAATATACATATCCGGCACCAATCAGCGCAGCCAGTCCTGCAAAAACTCCTGACAATCCGCTCAATGAAATAAATCTGGAAGACCGCTCCATCATGGAACGGATATGAGATAAGTCTTCGTGATAGTTTTTTGAATCCATAAAAAGAACTTTGAATTACAAAGTTATTATTTAATTTTAATCTGCAAAATATTTTTTTTAAAATTTCAATCTTTACAAAGACATGAAATAAAAAACCGCTGAAATAATCAGCGGTTTTAATAATGTATAATGAAAAAGATTATTTCGCTCTTAATCTTTCTTTAATTCCTTCGATATTTTTCTTCGCCGAGTCTTCAAGGATCAGGCTTGCGCTCATATGGATTCTTGCAGGCATCAGTTCATTGAAGTGATCTGTTCCTTCCCACGAAACTTTTTTAATCAGAGCTAAGGCATCACTGCTTCTGGAAGCCAGCGTCTGCATAAATTTGTCCAGTTTGGAATCCATTTCCTGGATATTTTCCGAAACGGAATGGTAAACGTTATGCTGCTCCGCCCATTCTGCCGATCTGAAATCTGCATCAATAGCCATTGCAGCGAACTGTGATTTTCCGATCTTTCTTTCTACATAAGGCCCGATTACGAAAGGCCCGATTCCTAAATTAATCTCCGTAAGTGCCAACGCTGAATCTTTAGTAGCAAAACAGTAATCTGCTCCGCAGGCAATACCTACTCCACCGCCTGTAGTTTTTCCCTGAACTCTTACCACAACTATTTTCCCGCAGTTTCTCATTGCATTGAGGACTTTAGCAAAGCCCCCGAAGAATTTTGTAGAGGCCTCTAGTTCTTCAATCGCTAAAAGCTCATCAAAACTTGCTCCTGCACAGAATGCCTTTTCGCCTTCACTTTTTACCAGAATAGCTTTTACTTCTTCTTTAGCTCCTTCATCCAGAATGGTCTGAGCCAGCTTTTCTAAAATAGCTCCCGGAAGGGAATTGCTTTTGGGAGTTCCGAAGGTAATCTCGGCAATATTGTTTTTAATTTCTGATGCTACGAATTCGTTCATTTTTATTTTAATTGGATTCTTACAAAAATACTAAATACCGCCTTTCCGGAGAAATTATGCAACATAAATTCCAGATTAAATTGTGGTTATGTGATCTCCGTGATTCCTTATGATAAAAGCTATTTAAAAAGGGAAAATAAATCACCATTACGTATAAATACGGACTCTTCAATTTGGTATTTTCTACTCTAGTACTGCCTTTCTATATATTGTTCCTTTGACTTATCAAATTTAAAGTTGAAGGCGGTATCCGAAAAGCCCAGAGAACAGAGTAGGAAAATTTTAAAACTGAAAAAAAATATTATCATGGATGAGTACATGGGAATCGTAAAATTATTTGCAGGAAATTTTGCACCAAGAGGCTGGATGTTCTGCGACGGCAGTATATTGAGTATTTCTCAAAACTCTGCACTATTTTCTTTATTGGGAACAACGTATGGGGGTGACGGGATAACTACCTTCGCACTGCCTAATCTGATCGGGCGTATGGCTCTGGGAGCAGGAAATATGAATACCGGTAAGTCTTATCCTCTGGGAATCGTTTCCGGAACAGAGCAGAATACACTTCTTCAACAAAACATGCCAAGCATGGGAGGATTTCAATTAAAGGTAGCTAATGCAAATGCTACAACATCTACTCCTTCTGCAAGTACCTCAATTGCCATAACAGGGAATCAGGTAGGAAGAGATTTTACTGCTGTACCAAGCTTTGTACAGGCCGATCCTGATACTGCTATTAATGTAAAATCAATTTCTTATACGGGGCAGAGTATCCCGGTCAACAATATGCCGCCTTTCTTAGGGCTAAATTATATCATTTGCGTAGAAGGCATTTATCCGTCTCGCAGCTAAAAATTATTTAAAACCTAAATCATGAAAAGATCTATTTTTTTAACCATTTGTAGCCTGCTCATATCTTTATTGTCTTTCGGGCAGACCAGTACAGAGCAATTTGAAACCGAATCTCACGGAAGTTCAAGTTTCACGGACAATGGAGTGATTTTTAACATTATCTCCCATGTAGGAACTTTTGATATCCAGGGTAATTATCCGGGTACAGGATGGAGCGGAACAGCTAACGATAACAGGTATATTGATAATTCCAATGATGCTGCTTCGCCACCTTCATTCAGTATAAAAACTACATCCAATTTATTTAAAGTAAACCGCTTCTGGATGTATCTGTCCGCCCTTAATCTGGATCTGAATGTATCCGGTACTCTTACCATTACGGGAAAGCTAAGCGGTGTCACAAAGTTTACACAGACAAAGACGACCGGTTTTGCAACATCTCTGGGCTCCACTAATGGATATACCCTTATTGACATGACGAATCTGAATGGTCAGAATTATTCGAATATAGTGATTGATGAATTACGCATTACATTAGGCGGAAATTTCAGATATGCAGGATTTGACGCCTTCACCTGGGTAAAAGACAGCAATATAGTACTGGCAACGAATGAAACAGCGATTTCAAAAAAAGAAATCAGTATCTATCCTAACCCTACCAGCGGACCTTTTACGATTAACACGGAAGAAAACGGTCAGGCAGAAATTTACAGCCAGGACGGTAAATTGCTGAAAAGATTGGAGCTGAAGAAGGGAAATAACCATGCGGATGTTTCGGAACTTCCCAACGGTGTCTATATCCTTAAAACACCTTCCGGATCTTCTAAGATTATCAAAAAATAAAATTTTTCATAAGCGATGTGTGCCGCGAAAAGATTCTAATGCATAAATGATAAATCCCCCTGGAATTATTCCGGGGGATTTTATTTTTTCAATGCTAAAATATATTTGTCAATATACAGCTGTTTTTCTTTTGATTTGTATTGCTGGATATACCTGGGATGCTCAAGGACGGTCATTTTTTCAAATAACTGAGCTTCTTTATTCAGTTTGGAAATAAATTCTGAATTCTTTTTCCCAAGCACAAAAACTTCGGAAGTATCTACGCCCATGCTGATATGCTTCTTCAGAGAATCTATCATAAAGTCTTTCACTGCTTCAAAAAGATTTTTATCATCATAATAATTGGCGTTCAGCCAGCCTGTTTTTGCTTTTCTTACAATAGCCAACGGAAAAGGTGAATTGATGTAGATATCCTTATAAAATTCTTCTGCTCCACCATATTGATCAATCATATCATAAACAAAAACCGAGGAAATTTCATGGGTCCGGACCGAATTCATTTTGATGCCACAGACACTTTCCAATCTTTTGGTATCGGTAAAAGGGACTCCGGTAACTCCTGCCCCATGCCTGCTGGGATTGATTCCGATGATAAATTTTCGGCGGTTCTGATCATTATAATATTTGTGATAAAATTCCCGCATAACCTTCACCGTTTCCGGATTGTCCAGATATGGATTCATAACTTCGAAACCATCAGGAAGATGTCCTGAAAACCGAAGATTTATATTGAATTCTATAACTTTATCAGCAAATGTTTTATTCATCTCCGTCATCTTCATCAGACAATGCCAGTTCAATATCGATAAACTGGATGTACAATCCACAGATCTCATCTTTTTCATCATATGCAAAATAAACGGGATAGCCTCCATCTCCGAAACCGCTTGCAAACATTGGAATTTGATAATCTGTATTGGGAACCGTCCAGTTGATCCAGTCTCCCAGCTCTCTTTGATTTTCCGGATGTTCTTTATAACTTTTTGCAAATTTTTCTGCAAAATAATCATCGTAAATGTTTCCGACATTCAGCTCAGTAAGGAACTTATCAATATAAGGTAGCACCTCCGCATCTGTAATACACCCCAATCCGGCATCAACCATGAATCCGAAATAGTCTCCTTCATTTAATCCTTCAAGGTTTTCTATCCCTATCAGAGCTTCCCTGTACAGTACAGGTTTTTCTTTGGTAAATTCCACTTTTACCGCAGCATAACGATCACCCCATTCTTCTGATTTTACAACAGCGATCTTTACAGGAAAATTTCCTTTCGGAGCCTGTACGAAATAGGGCTTTTCACCGGCGTTAAGAAAAACCAGCGGATCTCTTACAAGTATTTTACCGGAAGGCAGAGAAACATTTCCAATCTCCATTACCTGCATCTTCTGTTCCAGAATTTCATCTGAAGTAAAATAGGTTTCCAAATCTACAGGGCAGGTAAGAATATCTTTTACCTCTTCCCATTTTTGCATCCAGCTTTCGTCCATTATTTTATTTTTATGATGGGTTGAAGTTTTAAAAATACTATTTATCTGATCGAAATCAAATTCTTTACTGGTTCTTAAATTTTCAGCCTACAACTTCAAAACCTTACTTCCTGATTTTCAATATTTTCATTAACTTAGTTTTAAAGAATATAGCTTTATCTTTTATTCAAAAAAACTACTTTACCATGATCGGAATTATCATTGAGCTTATAATTTCCTGGCTCCTCCTGCGATTCATAGCAGGAAAAAACTTATCTGTCCTTGGACTTAAGCTGTCACCAGAACGAATGAAGCACTTTACCGCAGGATTTTTTTTAGCAGCTATCTGTTGTTCGCTTTATCAGGTGATGACGGTAACATTTGCCAATAACAGCTGGGTCGTTAATGATCAACTGACATTCCAGAGTTTACTGAAAGGCGTTTGGTTTACTGTAAAGTCTGTATTATTTGAGGAACTCATCTTCAGGGGAGCTTTACTATATTTAGCCATAGAAAAAATTGGCATTCAGAAAGCATGTATTCTCTCTGCAGCCTGTTTTGGCATTTATCACTGGTTTTCCTTTAATTCTTTTAGCAATCCATTTCAGATGGGTATTATTTTTCTAATGACCGGTATTTTTGGATGGATGCTGGCTTTTGCCTTCGCAAAAACAAAATCACTCTATCTTCCCATAAGCCTTCATCTGGGCTGGAATCTTTTTAATATTGTAGTCTTTTCGGCCGGGCCACTGGGTACTCAAATTCTTATAAAAGCCAATCACCATAAGCTTGAAGGTATCTTATCCTTATTTGTATTTTTGTTTCAGGTATTGGTTTTACCTGCTCTTGTCTATTTTTATTTAAGGTATTCAAAATCAAAACAACCTCCCAAAACTGTCATGTAGACTGATAATAAAGCCGCAGCCCAAAATTGGGCTGCGGCTGTTTAATTGTACTATTGAACGACTCTTTAAATCAGTCCAAACTGTTCAAAATGGTGGGTAAAATGCTTTTTGTGCATCAGTTCCCACATTTCTTTATTCAGCTTTCCGAATACGAAATTCATATGTTCAGCCTGTGGATTTTCTTTGTAGTAAATTGAAAACCTTTTTAAAGTGTCCAGGAAAGACTGTTTTGCAGCTTCAAGGTTTTTATGTTTCAATTCAAGTAAAGTTTCATCTTCAGCCAGGAACGGAGCCGGGAAATCTTTCGGCATTTTTCTGTGGTTGTAAAGGGAATCCTGCCATTTTTCCAGATGTTCTTCCGGTGTGAAGCATTTATCTGCTTCCGGCTCTCCTAAGCTTACCAGAACGCCATGCTCCAGATGCTCAATCATTTGCTGAGGTGACATTTTACCCCAGTTGGGTTGGGTATTTTCTGACAGACCATTCAATATTTTACTCATATTTTTCACGTTGAGGTCGATAAATGGAGAATGCTTTGCCACGAGTGTCAAGATAGTTGCTACACAAACAATTTCATCTCTTTGGTTCACTACTTCAACCAGCCATTTTACAACACCGGAAGGAATGTTTCTCCCTTTTACCCCTCTGTTGATTTTTTCTTTTGCTGTTAAATAGACTGTAATGGTATCTCCTGCGTAAACAGGTTTAAAGAATGAACAGTTTTCAAGTCCGTAATTGGCAATAACCGGTCCTTTTTTACCGGAAACAAATAATCCAGCTGCTGCTGAAAGGATGAAATATCCATGGGCAACTGTTTTATCGAAAATAGTTCCTGTTAAGCTTGTAGCATCAGTATGGGCGTAGAAGTGATCCCATGAAACATTGGAGAAATTAACAATATCTGCATCCGTAACCGTTCTTCCTGCTGTTTCTAACGAATCTCCGATTTCAACTTCTTCAAAGTATTTCTGGAATGGGTGTTTGTCCGAGAATTTTTTCTCCGCACCCTGCTGATAAATTTTTGTAATCGCTTTCAAAACATCCGGTGACCCCTGAATGGCTGTTTTCTGAAGGAAGAAATGAAGACCGTTCAGTCCGCCCATTTCTTCACCTCCTCCAGCTCTTCCCGGGCCGCCGTGCATTAGCGTAGGAAGTGGTGAGCCGTGGCCAGTACTTTCTTTGGCGTTGTCTCTGTTCAGCACGAAAATTCTTCCATGCTGGGAAGCCATTTTCCATGAAGTTTCAGCGATAAAACTCTCATCATGAGAAATAATAGAGCCTACCAGACTTCCTTTTCCTCTTTTTGCCAGAGCTGCCGCTTCTTCCGCATCTTTGTAAGGCATCAGTGTAGAAACAGGTCCGAAGGCTTCTACATCATGAGAGATATTTTTCTCGAAAGGTTTATCGTTAAGGAATAATTTCGGACTTATAAATGCTCCGTTATCGTAGTTGGCATCTACAAGTTCGTGTTTTCCGTCATATATCAGTTCTGTTTCAGATTTTAAGATATTTACTTTTCTTACTACCTCATCATACTGCTGTTTTCCAACCAAAGATCCCATTCTGGTTTCCCTACTTAACGGATTTCCGATCTTAGTTTGATCCAAAGCTTTGGATAAAGCATTTTGAACATCGCCTACCAAATGTTCAGGAACGATAATTCTTCTAATTGCAGTACATTTCTGGCCTGCTTTGGTGGTCATCTCGTTTCTTACTTCTTTGATGAACAGATCAAATTCGGGGGTGCCCGGCTTTGCATCCAAACCAAGAATTGAACAGTTCAAAGAATCTGCCTCCATATTGAAACGTACTGCATTTCCTGCCACTGACGGTAAAGATTTTAATTTTCTACCGGTATTGGCAGAACCGGTGAACAGTACAGAATCTCCATCCTGAACATAATCCAGGATATTTCCAGGCTCACCGCAAACCAACTGAACCGCTCCTTCCGGCAGAATACCGCTTTCGATCATGTCCTGGAAAACCGCATTGGTAAGATAGGAACCGAATGGTGACGGTTTCACAATAGATGGAACTCCTGCCAATAATGATGTTGACAGTTTTTCGAGCATTCCCCAAACGGGAAAGTTGTAAGCATTGATCTGTATGGAAACCCCTTCACTTGGGGTCAGAATGTGGGTTCCTAAGAAAGTTCCGTTTGCAGAAATTTTCTGAGTTTCCCCATCTACCCAAAACGGCGTATTCGGCAGCATTCTTTTTGCAAGTCCGGAATAGGTAAAGAAGGTACCGAAGCCTCCTTCGATATCTACCCAGGAATCTGCGTGGGTTGCTCCTGTTTTATATGATAATTCGTAATATTTCTTTTTTCTTTCCAAAAGATAAAGCGCTACTTTCTTCAGCATTTCGCCTCTGTCGTAGAAGGTCATGGAAGATAGGTTTTTGTAGCCTACTGTTCTTCCGTAGTCAAGAGCCTGCTCAAAATTAAGCCCTTCCGTATCTGAAATGGCAACCTGTTCACCTGTAACAGCATTGTATAAAGGTATTCCGTTTCCGGTACCTTCAACCCATTCTCCGTGTATATAGTTTTTTAACTTTTCCATATATTTTAACTTTTTACTTGACTTTTATTTAATTTTTTCCTGAATTTCCAAGGCTTCCTTCAGTGTATATTTTCTGTATTCCATACCCGTCACATCTTTGGCATACTCTTCTATGGTTTGGGTAAACCCGGAATTCTTTCTCAGTTCATTGACGTGGTCTGGATTTTTTACAGGCCATACCAAAGACAGTGTTTCCGTTTTTCCGTCTTTTGTCGTAAAAAAAGAACGAATCTGTGTTCCATAGATCTGCTCTTTGTTTTCCTGCATGAGCTTTCTGTCCAACATCATGGCATACAGTCTGAACGGTAATTCTTTTTCATCTGCTGTTTTTTTAATCAAAGGAAGGTATTTTTGAATTTCAGGGGAATGCTGGATCACATACCATACTGCTTTATTTTCCGGCTCTCCTACCATAGATTTTCCCGGATAACCATATTTTTGAATGATATTCTCAACCTTGACAAGGTTTGCATGATCCTGGGCATTCATGATCTCGGATAGCCTGGCTCCGAGATCTGCTTCCGTGAGATTTCTCTCCGTCATGATCTGTTTCTTTCTTTCGGGAGTAATATTGGGCTGCATCATTTCACGGTAAACCTGATCGTCTTTATAAATTTGTGTCAGTTCTTTTTTAAGTTCTGCATTGAATGGTTTTATATCTGTTTGCTGGGCATTCAATACAACAGAAAAGAAAAATGCAGTCAACAAATATCTCATGATTTCTGATTACTTTTGGGGTTCTTTATACGGAAACATTTTCACCAAACCTTCATATAAACTTCTGTGAAGAATGGTGGCATGATTGTCTGTTTCCATCATTTTATATTCAACAGTCCAGTTTTTTTTGCCGGCTTTCTGAAGGGTCTCATAAAGAGTTCCTGCATCTTTTACCATCACCGGATGTTCGTCTTTACCTACAGACACATAAACAAATTTCTTTGTATCCGGGCTTTTAGACAGTAGCTGAGTCTGCTTCAAAAGGCTTTGATCATCCCACCATAAACTTGGGCTGATGATAAAATAATTATTGAACATTTCCGGCTTTTTAAAAAGGATTTCTGTAGCAAGAAGCCCTCCCAATGACTGTCCGAACAAATACTTGTCTGTTGTTTTATACTGGGAACCGATGTAGGGCAGTAGTTCTTTTTCCAAAAAATTGATAAACTTGTCAGAATGGCCTGTGGTAGGATAATCCTGCTGTAAATCTTTTAAATCTGTATAGAAGGTAAAATCTCTTTTCCTGTCGATATTGGCAATTCCCACCACAATGGTCTCCGGCATGGCATACATTTGATTAAAGAACTGAACGAGCCCGGTCACATGAATGAAGTCTTCATTTATTGAGCCATCCAGAAGATAAATAACCGGATAGGATTTTGCTTTGTCAAATCCTTGAGGAAGATAAATGTTTAAGGTTCTGTTTTCATTTAATATCTTAGATTTTAATGTTCGTACTTCTCCGATAGTCAGAGGTTTTACATTTTCACTCTGGGCTAAAACCATGAATTGGAAAGCAAAAAGAATACTGAAGAGTGCGAGGATTTTTTTGATCATACTTTATTTTATTACTGGTTGTCTTTCAAAACCTCACAGGTTTTAGAAACCTATGAGGTTTGAATCAAAATATTTTATTTAATTGTTAAGAAATCATATTCAACATTTGATTGATGATATTCTATAAAATCATTTACTGTATCAAAATATTTCATCATTTCTGTTCTTTCAATTTTAGTTTCTTTAGCCAAATTAATATAAGAATGATAAGATGAATATTTCCAATCTTTAATATCTTCAACAAATCCATGATTAACCGGATTATTGTGGATATAATGAAATAGTTTTATCAAATACGTATTATCATTCACTCTTTTGCGTTTTAAATAATCAAGAAAAAGAGAACCTTTTCGATTATATCTTTTATTATAAGCTTTTGCATAACCATTTAATAAATTACTAAACTGTTTCATTAAATATTTATGTTCATCTTCATTTGGAATTTGATCTTCACTTTTAAATCTTACCAATAAATGAAAATGATTTGGCATTAAACAATATGCATATATTTCAGCTATTGGAACAATATATTTTACAAGCTTATCTAAAAAATATTTATAATTTTCTTCTTCTCTAAAAATTAAATCTCTTCCATTTGCATTAGAGTAAATATGATACACATATTCATATTCAAAATTTTCTGTATTTGACATTTATTTTTTTCATTTGTGTGTGTTTTATATTCAAACCTCATAGGTTTTGAAAACCTATGAGGTTTATTTTTATTAAGGACAATTATTTCACATCATCCCAAATACTGTAATCAACAGTTTTGGTAGCAGTCTGTTCTACATATTCCGAGAAGGGCTCACATGGAAGAATGGCTTCTTTTCCTTCTCTTGCCAGCTGCTGGTAAAGCTTGGTACCTTCTGTTTTCCAGTGGATCATTTCATCGGAAACATCACGGATGATTTTTGCAGGACTTCCTACGATGAGTTTTCTCGGATCACATTTGAAGTTGGCAGGAACAAACGCTAAGGCGCCAATGATACATTCATCACCGATAACGGCTTTGTCCATCACTACGGAATTCATTCCAACAAGGCAGTTTTTACCGATATGTCCGGAATGGATGATCGCTCCATGTCCGATATGGGCAGATTCTTCCAGAATGGTTTCAATATTCGGAAATACATGAAGGGTACAGTTTTCCTGAACATTAGCTCCGTCTTTAATGATAATTTTCCCCCAGTCGCCGCGGATCACGGCATTGGGCCCGATATATACTTCTTCGCCGATTTCTACGTTCCCAATGATTACCGCCTGCGGATGAATGTAGGCAGAGGGCTTGATGATGGGACGTATGCCGTGGTATGAGTAAATGTTCATTTTATTTAATTTGAAAATTTGAAAATGAATTAATTTGAAAATGATTAGCATGCTGAAACATTTCAAATTCTAAAATTACCCCATTTTCAAGTTGATTTATACTTTTTCAATGACCATTGCATAGCCCTGCCCTACACCGATACAGAGGGTACACAATGCATATTTCTTATTCTGTTTTTCAAGTTCAATCGCAGCAGAACCAACGATTCTTGCCCCGGAAACTCCCAGCGGATGCCCTATAGCAATAGCTCCTCCGTTCGGATTCACTCTTGAATCATCGTCTTTTAAACCTAAGGTTCTGGTTACTGCCAAAGCCTGTGCTGCAAATGCTTCGTTCAGTTCAATGATATCCATATCATCAAGGGAAAGGTTTAATCTTTTTAATAGTTTCTGTGTGGCTTCCACAGGTCCGATTCCCATAATTTTTGGTTCAACACCAGCTACGGCAGATCCCAATATTTTAGCTTTTGGTTTTAAACCATATTTTTTTACGGCTTCTTCGCTTGCAAGGATAAGGGCAGCTGCTCCATCATTCATTCCTGACGCATTTCCTGCAGTTACGGTTCCTTCTTTTCTGAAAGCGGGACGAAGTTTGGCAAGGCCTTCCATTGAGGATGTCGGCTTAATGAATTCGTCTGTTTCAAAAATTTTAGGTTCTCCTTTTTTCTGTGGAATTTCAACTTTTACAATTTCTTCTGCCAGTCTTCCACTCTCCTGGGCTTTTGTAGCTTTCTCCTGGGACCAAAGAGCAAATTTATCCTGATCTTCTCTGCTGATATTGTGCATATCTGCTAAGTTTTCAGCTGTTTCCCCCATTCCATCTACTCCATACATTTCTTTCATTTTCGGATTGACAAAACGCCATCCGAAAGTGGTATCAAACATCTGGCTGTCTCTTCCGAAGGCCATACTTGGTTTTGACATTACATAAGGTGAACGTGTCATATGCTCTACCCCACCTGCAATATAAATTTCTCCTTCTCCGGCTGCAATAGATCTGAAAGCATTGGCTACTGCTGACATTCCCGATGCACAAAGCCTGTTTACCGTTTCGCCCCCAATTTTGTATGGTAACCCGGCCAATAGAAGAGCCATTCTGGCTACATTACGGTTATCTTCTCCTGCCTGGTTGGCACATCCGAAAATAACATCCTCAATTTCATCTACCGGTACTTCAGGGTTTCTGGCTATAATTTCTTTAATAACTACTGCTGCCAGATCATCAGCTCTTACTTCTGATAATCCTCCCTGCAATTTTGAAATTGGCGTTCGTACGTAGTCTATGATGTATACGTTGTTCATTTATTTTAATTTGAAAATATGTTAATTTGAGAATTTGAAAATGAGATGGTGATAAGGCATTTAAAACAATTTTCAAATTACCTCATTCTCAAATTCTCAAATTTATAGTTCAGTTACTTTTTTTCCTATTTTATAAACGGTTCCGACGAATTTAGCTACCAATTCACTGTTTTGATTGGTAATTTTAATATCGTAAACGGCTGTTTTTCTGGTATTGTTCACGAGAATACTCTCTGCTCTGAAAATATCACCTTCTTTTCCTGCTTTGGTGAAATTGATGATACAGTTTAAGGCAACGGCTGCGTCTCCGGAACTGTTTGACGAAAAGGCCAGTGCAGAATCTGCAAAGGCGAACGTAACGCCTCCGTGAACGGTTTTAAGCCCATTAATCATTTCTTTTTTGATGGGCATTTCTATTAAACAATAGTTTTCTTTGACTTCAATCAGTTTGATATTCATCCATTGGGAAAAATAATCCTGACCGAACATATAATCTGCTACTTGTCTTGGCGTCATAATTTTTAATTTACCAATGTAACAGTTTACCGATGTACCAATAATTGCTACACTGTTACATTTTATATTGTTACATTTTACGAAGTAAAGGGCTTTGTCTGTACCTTTCTTCCTGATATTCTTCGTAAAGATTTTGAAGGGTTTCAGAGATTTTTGAATAACCGATTTCTTTTCCCCAGGCTAATAATCCTTTCGGATAATTGACTCCTTTCTGCATCGCCAGTTCGATATCTTCATCGCTGGCAACACCTAATCTTTTGGCTTCTACCGCTTCATTAATCAACATTGAAATAATTCTTAAAAAGATCTGCTGATATAAGGCATCATCCTTCTGAGCTGCCGGATTTTCTGCACCTTGAGCATAATTGTAGAAACCTTTTCCTGTCTTTCTGCCATGAAGTTTGGCTTCGGACATCCTTTGCTGAAGAAGGGACGGTTTATACTTCGGATCGTAGAAATAATCTTTGTAAACGGTTGTCGTTACGGCAAAATTCACATCAACACCAATCAGATCCATCAGTTCAAAAGGTCCCATTTTAAAATTTCCAAGCGTTCTCATGGCATCATCTACCTGCTCAGGAGTTGCTATATTTTCTTCAACAATCCTCAAACCTTCGCCATAGTAAGGACGGGCAATCCTGTTGACAATAAACCCGGGAATATCTTTAGCAATTACAGGCATTTTGCCCCATTCTTTCATGAGGTTATACATTTTTTCAGCTAATGATTTTTCTGTAAGCAAAGATGGAATAATTTCAACCAAAGGCATTAATGGAGCCGGATTGAAGAAGTGAATTCCGATGAAGCGTTCCGGCTTCTTTAATTCTGCACCGAGAGAGGTGATAGAAATGGATGACGTGTTGGAACTGATGATACAGTCTTCGGAAACATAGGTTTCGAGCTCTGTAAATACTTTGGTTTTTATGTCTTTGTTTTCGATGATGGCTTCTATAATCAGCCCGCAATCTTTAAAATCTTTCAGTTCTGTAGCAATGGAAATATTAGCTAAAATTTCACCCATTTTTTCTGCTGAAATTTTCTGCTTGTCAACCAGTTTGGTTAATGTTTTTTCTAAACCTACAGTGGCTGTTTCTACCTGTTTTGGATTGGCATCATATACCCAGACTTTGCATCCGTTCGTTGCGGCTACTTGTGCAATGCCAATTCCCATAGTCCCAGCACCGATAATTCCTACATTCATAATTTTAATTTGAAAATTTGAAAATGAGCTAATTTGAAAATTATTTAAGCTTTGAGCTTGAAATGATTTTAGACAGAATTAATAGAATTTCCCTCAAATCCGATAACATTTTTTCGCTCGGAGATTGTAAATGTGGAGATTGTAAGCACAACAAAAGCCAATATTCAGTTTCATCAGCTTCTTTAGCTGCAATTTTTAATTTATGAATAAAATCGGCCTTACTTTCCGCATTCTGGGCTTCTCTGACATTTGCACCAATTGATGTTCCCGATTTAAAAATCTGATTGGCCAGAGAAAATTTGTTAACTTTATATAATTCTTCTGAAAATTCAATAATATTTAATGCAAAATCGAAAGTCTTATTTACAATAACATTTTCTTTGTCATTTCTCATTTCCGAATTTTCAAATTAATTCATTTTCAAATTGATTTACTTTCCTTTATATTCAGGTTTTCTTTTCTGTAAAAAGGCGTTTACACCTTCTATAAAATCTTCTGTTTCTGCTGCTTCCTGCTGTAAATCTCCTTCCAATTCCAACTGTTCCTGCAATGTATTGCTGTAAGACTGAGCAAAGGCTTTTTTGGTTAACTTAATGGCGGCAGTCGGCATATTTGACATTTTTTCAAGGATCTCCATAGATTTAGAAGCAAATTCTTCCTCTGTGAAAACCTCAGCTACCAAACCATACGATTTGGATTCTTCAGCTGACAGCCTTTTTCCTGTAAATGCCAAGTAGTTGGCTAACTGTCTTCCTAGTAATTTTGGCAAGAAATAAGTTCCTCCTGTATCAGGAATCAATCCTATATTCGAAAATGCCTGAGAAAAATAAGATTTATCTACGGCTAAAACGAAGTCGCAGATCAGGGCCAGCATAGCACCTGCTCCTACTGCAGGACCATTCACCAATGCCACAACAGGTTTTTTACAACGCGTAATCTCCGTTACCAGCGGGTTGTAGTAGTCTACTACAATTTTTCTGATGATATCGTTATCATGGTGCTCGTTGCCCTGTACAAAGGCATCATCCAGATTCTGGCCGGAGCAGAAAGCTCTTCCTCTTCCTGAGATTGCCACGCATCTTACTGTCGGATCTTCGCTGCATTCTTTAATAAAATCTTTTAGATCTGATAAAGAGGGCTTGGTAAGCGCGTTCATGGTTTCTGGCTGATTGAGGTAAGCTATTTTCAGTTTCCCGTCAAAATGCGTTTCAATATCAAGTTGTGTATACATGGTTTTAAATTTAAAATTAAAGATTAAAAGAATTAAAAATTACACTGCTCTAATTTAACAATATAAAATAATCTAACAATCTATATAATGTAACAATCTAACAGTTTAATTATGTAACAATAAGTAGTTATGCATAACATCAAAATAATTTATCAATCTATTAGGATAACGATGTAATAGTTATTTTGGAATTGGTAAACCGGTACATCGATATATTGTTACATTAATCAATGGCATTTAAAATAATCAAAAGGTTCCAGGCAGTCCAGGCACTGGTAAGAAGCCTTACACAAGGTGGAACCGAATCTGCTGATCTGTTTTGAATTCATAGAGCCACAACGCGGACATTTTTTCGGTTTCCCGATGTGATGTTCGTCTGCTCCTTTTTCGGGAGGGGTAATTCCATAAGCACGGAGTTTTTCTCTTGCTTCATCCGTCAGCCAATCCGTTGTCCATATGGGAAACATTTTGGTGACTACTTTGGCATCCCAGCCGTTTTCCCTCATGATTTTCATGATATCTTCCTCAATGGTAAACATGGCAGGACAGGCAGAGTAAGTGGGTGTTATGGTTACTTCACAGGTATTTTCACCTGTCACTTTCGCCTCTCTTACAATACCTAGCTCCACAACATTGATCACCGGAATTTCGGGATCTGGAACCTGGGATAGTATGTTTAATAAATTATTCATTTTAATGTACCAGTTCAACAATATAACAGTCTAACAATTAATTGCTACATTGGTAAAATATTACATTGTTCCATTTTAAAAATTACCACGTGCACCCCGGATATGCTCTCTGCATATACTGAAGCTCACAAAGAATGTATCCGAAATATTCTGTATGATATCCTGTTCTGGATTTTGGCTGCATAAATGGGTTTTCCGGAAATGTCAATCCATATTCCTGGAAATCTTTTGTTGTAATCGCTACAAATTCTTTGTATAATTCATCAACATCCGGAGCAATGTTTAAAGCAATTAAATCATCTTCTCCTTCCACTTTTGCGAATAAGCCTTTGGTATACTCCCAGATATTTTCAATAGCTTTTACCAAACGGCTTTTACTTTCTTCCGTTCCCTGGGCAAAAATTTTCATCCATGAAGAAGCATGGGTATAGTGGTATTTTACTTCTTTCAAAGATTTCTGAGCAAGAGCAGAAAGCTGTTCATCCGCAGAATTGGATAATGCTTCATACATCAGTTTCTGGTATACAGAGAAAACGTATACTTTAAGAATGGTCTGTGCATAATCTTCATTGGGAAGTTCCACCCAGTGGGCATTTACATATTCATGTTCATACCTTAGAAATGCCAGGTCATCTTCACTTTTACCGTTATCAGCAACCCTTGAAGCATACTGATAAAAGTTATTCGCCTGCCCGAGTTCATCCAGTGCAATATTCGTCAAAGCAATATCTTCTTCCAGATATGGGCCTTCACCACACCATTCGGATAACCTCTGTCCCATGATGAAACTGTCATCGGCAAATTTCAATAAATAATTATATAGTGGATTCATTATTTTAGCGTTTGGCTTTTGGCTTCTAGCTTTTAGCAAATTGCAGGCAGCTAGCGGCCGGTCAGCTGTTTTACATATTTTTTACATCATTAGGAATATCGTAGAACGTTGGATGACGGTATAATTTGTCATCTGCAGGATCGAAAAACGCATCCTGATCCATTCCTTCGGAGCTGATGATATATTTACTCGGAACTACCCATACGCAGGTTCCTTCTTTTCTTCTTGTATAAACGTCTCTTGCATTCTGCAAAGCCATTTCTGCTGTTGGTGCCTGAACTGTTCCGGCGTGTTTGTGGGATAATCCCGGTTTAGTCTGAATAAACACTTCCCACATATCTAATTGACTCATATCTTATTTTCTTTTAAATCCTTTTGGTGTTCCTAATTCTGCTTTATCATAAATATTCATATACAGATAAACGGTATCTTTTTTACCTTCATAAGTAACCCGATATTTATCAAGAAGTCCCATATCTCCGATTAATGCATTTTTAGTCTTAAAAGCACAGCAACTTCCCAGTCTGTCAAATCTGACTTCCTCTCCATTGGGACCTGTTAATGATGATAAATATTCAATCGAGTTTGCAGGGTTTAAATTGCCTACCTTAACCGGATTTTTTTCTGAATATCCATAAGTATCATCAAAAACATTTGTTGCCACAGATTGAGTACCGCATGCCATTAAAAATATTAATGATGAAAAAAGGAATACCAATGTTCTTTTCATAATTTGATGATTATTTTTCTATTGTTTTTGCACTTTTTTCAGCAAAAGCCACTGCTGCCTCTTTTACCCATGCATTTTCTCTTTGAGCTTTTCTTTTGGTCTCGATACGCTTTTTATTGGCAGGTCCGTTTCCTTTAAGGATTTCCATGAACTCATCCCACGGAAGTTCCCCGAAATCATAATGCTGTCTTTCCTCGTTCCACTTCAGGTCTTTATCCGGAATTGTTAATCCTAAAAACTCAGCCTGAGAAACGGTAACATCAATGAATCTCTGACGAAGACTGTCGTTACTCTCACGTTTTACTCTGTAATTCATAGAGATTTTAGAGTTTGGAGAACTGTCGTCGTTAGGGCCAAACATCATTAAAGCCGGCCACCAGAAACGGTTAAGCGAAGCCTGAGCCATTTCTTTCTGTTGTTTGGTACCACGGCAAAGTGCCATTAAAATTTCATACCCCTGTCTTTGGTGGAAAGATTCTTCTTTACAGATTCTCACCATCGCTCTTGAATAGGGCCCGTAAGAGTTCCCCATCAGCATTACCTGGTTCATGATGGCAGCACCATCTACCAGCCAGCCGATAGCTCCAATATCTGCCCAGCTTAATGTAGGGTAATTGAAAATACTTGAATATTTGGCTTTACCGGAAAGCATATCATCATAAGTCGCATCCCTGTCCGCTCTGATGGTTCCGTTTCCTAAGGTTTCAGTAGCCGCATAAAGGTATAAACCATGTCCCGCCTCATCCTGAACTTTTGCCAAAAGAGCCATTTTTCTTCTTAATGAAGGCGCTCTTGAGATCCAGTTGGCTTCCGGCAGCATTCCTACAATTTCAGAATGGGCATGCTGTGAGATCTGGCGTACCAAAAGTTTCCTGTAATCATCAGGCATGATATCTTTTGGTTCTACCTTATTTTCTTCGTGAACGTATTGAACAAATTTTTCTAAGTCCATAATTTTTTTAATTTGAAAATTTGAAAATTCGATAATGTATCAATTAATTTTCAGATTAACACATTAGCACATTTTTCAAATTGAATTAAACATCATAATTAAGCATCACCACATTGGTAGTCGGGTGGCATTGACATGTCAGAACATAACCTCTGGCTACTTCTTCTTCGGTAAGCGCAAAATTCTTTTCCATGAAAACTTCTCCTTCAAGAACTTCTGCTTTACACGTACAGCATACTCCTCCTTTACATGCAAACGGCACCGGGAGATTGTCTTTTAATGCTTTATCTAAGATACTTTCTTTTTTGGAATTCAGGTGGAACGAATATTCATCATCATCAATGATGACCGTTACCATACTTTCAATATTGGCTATCGCTTTGAATTCTTCACTCATTTCCTCAGAATTTTCTTCGTCGGGAGCTGTAAAATATTCAAACAATACTTGGATAGCAGGTACTTTTTTATCTTTCTTCAGATAGTCTGCTATCCCTTTGATCATTTCTGCTGGTCCGCAGATAAAATAGGTAGCTTCTTTTACATCAATATCCGTATATCTTTCAAAGAGCTGCTCCAGTTTTTCTGCGGAAATTCTTCCTTCGAATACAGGATCTTCATGCTTTTCACGGCTTACCAGATAGATTACCTTCAGCCTTCCGCTAAACTGCTCAACCAACTTATCAATTTCGGACCTTTTCATTACATGATTCATGCTTCTGTTGCTGTAGAACAGATAAGCACAGCTGTTGGGCTCCTGATAAAGACTTTCCTTAATATTGGATAAAACCGGGCTTATACCGCTCCCCGCTGCCAAACCTACATAGGTTTTTACATTGCTGGGATGATAAGAAGTATTGAAACCGCCCATCGGAGGCATTACTTCCAGTACCTCGTCCATATGAAGATGCTCATTAAAATATCCTGAAACCTTTCCACCTTCCAAAAGCTTAACCAGTACTTCCAGCGTATTGCTTTTTTCACTTGGAGCATTACAAATAGAATAAGAGCGTCTTTCTTCATTCCCGTCGATCATCATACGGAAATTAAGATACTGTCCCTGCTTGAACCTGAACTTATCCTTCAGCTCCTCAGGAATTTCTACTGCCACGTTTACCGCGTCAGGGGTATCTTTCTGAACTTTTACCGTTTTAAGTTTATAAAATGAATTCATTATTTTTTAAGTATTCTATTAATTTTTCCACCTTCGCACTTTGGCAGGCTGTCCTGGGCATGAATTTTTACTTTCGTGGTAATTCCTACCCTCTTTTTTATTTCGTTTTCTATGTTTTTCCCGAAGCTGCCGACAAAATTAAAATAATCATCGGTATCTGCATATATTTTCTGCTCTTTCACCAATTCATCATCAATTTCTACGTCAATATCCAATGCTACGCACATTTGTTCCTTTTCAACAGGGGTCAGGTAATAGTTGGGAACCACTCCTTTTACATGAGAAAATGCTTCTTCTATCTGGCTTGGATAAACGTTTACCCCTCTTACGATCAGCATATCGTCTGCCCTTCCTTTGATGGGTTTCATCTTTACCATGGTCCTTTTAGCATTTTCATCATAGTAAAGGCTTGTAATATCATTCGTCCAGTAACGCAGGAGCGGCATTGCTTTTTTCGTTAAAGTCGTAATTACCAAAACACCCTCTTCTCCAAAGGGAACGGGTTGTTTGGTAACCGGGTCTAAAATTTCCGGATAAAAATGATCTTCCCAGATGTAAGCCCCTCCTTTCTCTTCATAGTCTTCCATGGACACTCCGGGACCTATAATCTCGCTTAATCCGTAGATATTGGTTGCATGAAGACCTAATCTTTCTTCAATATGGTTTCTGATAATTTCTGTCCATGGCTCTGAGCCTAATACAGCATATTTAAGACTGATTTCATCTGCAGAAATCCCTCTGTTGGCAAATTCATCAGCAATTGTCAAAGCGTAAGACGGTGAGCAGCAAATGACTTCAGGTTTAAAATCAAGAATCAGATCGACCTGTCTGGCCGTCATTCCCCCGGAAATCGGAAGAACGCTCATTCCTAATTTTTCCGCCCCATAATGAAGTCCTAATCCTCCGGTAAAAATTCCGTATCCGTAGGCATTGTGCAGCTGCATTCCAGGTCTTGCTCCTGCTGCATACAACGATCTGGCTACTACTTCGCTGAAAAGATCAACATCTTCTTTGGTGTAGCCTACCACTGTAGGTTTTCCCGTTGTTCCACTGGAACAGTGAATCCTCTGAAGTTCATTTTTCGGAACTGTAAACAATTCAAACGGATAGTTATCCCTCAAATCCTGTTTGTAAGTGATCGGAAGTTTCGTGATATCTTCAATTGACCTTATATCCTGTGGAGATATTCCCGATTCATTAAATTTCCCTCTATAAAATTCTGATCTCTCTCCAAGATAGCCGACCAAATCTGTCAACCGGTCAGACTGAAGTTGTCTCAACTGGTCGAGCTTTATATATTCAACTGAAAAATCCATATTCAACTAACTAACATTTGTTAGGTGTAAATTTAAAAAGAATTTCTATGCTGACAAAATTTTTATGATTTTTGTCACATTTTGAATGATTCTAAATAACAAATACTATGTTGAATGAGTTAAGAAGGTTAAGAAAGTGAATAAGTAAATAGGCGAATGGTCTTCTTTGTTTTATTAACTTTTTTGCTTTTACTATTAACGGGGCTGATTCCCCAGAAGGCCATAGAGAAGCTTAGCCCGGATTTCGTCGGTGATTTCGGTGGTAGATTCTGTGTTTCTTTTGAACCAGAAATAAGAGTTGTTCAGAGTATGAAGAATGAATCTTGTTGTAAAAGTCGGCGATTTCAGCTCCCAGTTTTCAGCTTTATAAATCTCGGAAATCAATTGCTCCACTTCTTCCTGATAGTTTTTCCTGAGTTCAATAAATTCAGGCAGCCTTTCTTCAAGATGCCTCCATTCATTCGAGTAAATATGAGTAACATCCCTGTTCTTAAGAACAACCGATAAGTGTTTATCTAAAAATAAATTGAGCTTATCTTTTGGCGCAATGTCTGTATTTTTTACTTCTTGGAGTTCATCAAAAAATTCCTGTGCGATACCAAAACAGATCCATTCAAGAATTTCTTCTTTTGAACGGATATGGGCATACAGTGACGCAGCTTTTATATTAAGCTTTGTAGCAAGGTCCCGAACCGAGCTGCCCATATAACCTTTCTCTTTGAAAAGTTCTACGGCTACGTCTAAAATTTTCCTTTGTTTTTCTTTAAGCTCCATCTGGTAAAATGCAAAAGTAATTATTCTGAGATTAATAAATTAATTTAAGATGATGATTTTAGACACAGGAGTGGGAGTTTTGTAGAACCACCCCGTCAAATCTGCCATTTGCCACGCCTCCAGTGGAGGGGAATTCTAGGTGAAGCTGATGTGAAGAGGTCGTCTGATACAATTTTTCTTCGTTTTTACAATTTTGCGTTTTTCTTCAATATGACGGTTTTTCCATTATTTTAAATCAAATATTGAAGAATCGGAAAATTTGTCAAGTTAATTTAACGTTAAAAATAGATAATCCGGAAAATTTGTCCATATTTTTTGTAAATTTAATAATTGAACGGTTTTTGAAATAAACTAACCGATTAAATGATTAAATAATTGATGGCATTAGGAAACCAGGCCTGAAAATTTGGTTTCTTGATGTCTTTTTAAAACTGAACCAAAAACAAATTATTACACAAAACATAAAAAATATGAACTTAAACCAATATACTGTAAAATCACAAGAAGCCATCCAGGCAGCACAGCAGACTGCTATGGAATTTGGCAACCAGAGTATAGAGCCGCAACATATACTTGAAGGTATTTTTCAGGTAGATGAAAATATTTCGCCTTTCCTATTAAAGAAGTCTGAAGCAGACGCCAATCTGGTTAGGGAGCGAAACAGAGAAAATATCGAAAAGCTTCCAAAAGTTCAGGGAGGAAATATTTACCTCTCTCAATCGGCCAACAAAGTTTTGCTGGATGCCCCGAATATCGCCAAAAAAATGGGTGACGAATATGTCACGATTGAGCATTTATGGTTATCACTACTGGAAACCAGTTCTGAAGTATCCAAAATGTTAAAAGATATGGGTGTTACCAAAAGCCTTTTGGAAGGTGCCATTAAAGAATTAAGAAAAGGAAGTAAGGCAACCTCTGCAAGCTCAGAGGAGACTTACCAGTCTTTAAATAAATATGCAAAAAACTTCAACGAATTAGCAGCGGAAGGAAAGCTGGATCCGGTGATCGGGCGTGATGAAGAAATCAGAAGGGTGCTGCAGATTCTTTCGAGAAGAACAAAAAACAACCCGATCCTTATCGGGGAGCCCGGTGTAGGTAAAACCGCAATTGCAGAAGGTATTGCACACCGTATTATTTCAGGGGATATTCCTGAAAATTTGATGGACAAGACTTTATATTCACTGGACATGGGTGCTCTGATTGCCGGAGCTAAATATAAGGGTGAGTTTGAGGAACGTCTGAAATCTGTAGTGAATGAAGTAATCAAATCTGAAGGACAGATCATTCTTTTTATCGACGAGATCCACACTTTGGTGGGAGCAGGAGGCGGTGAAGGAGCTATGGATGCTGCAAACATTCTTAAACCGGCTTTGGCAAGAGGTGAATTAAGAGCGATTGGTGCCACCACTTTGAATGAATACCAAAAGTATTTTGAAAAAGATAAAGCATTGGAACGACGTTTCCAGAAAGTAATGGTGGAAGAACCGGATACGGAGTCCGCAATTTCCATTCTGCGTGGTATTAAGGATAAATACGAGGCTCACCACAAAGTAAGAATCAAAGATGAAGCGATCATCGCCGCGGTGGAAATGTCCCAAAGATATATTTCGGACCGTTTTTTACCGGATAAGGCTATTGACCTTATTGATGAGGCTTCCGCAAAATTAAGGATGGAGATCAATTCAAAACCGGAAGAGCTTGATGTTCTGGACAGAAGATTAATGCAGCTGGAAATTGAGCTGGCCGCCATTTCAAGAGAAGGCAACCAGACGAAGATTGATCATGTAAAGGAAGATATCGCTAAAATTTCAGAGGAAAGAAATGAGATCAATGCGAAATGGCTTAAAGAGAAACAGAAATCTGAGGATTTAACTCAGCTTAAAAAAGATATTGAGTCTTTGAAACTCGAAGCAGAAAAGGCTTCAAGAGCAGGAGACTACGCAAAAGTAGCAGAAATACAGTACGGAAAAATTAAGGAGAAAGAAGATGCTTTGCAAAAACTGGAACTGGAGATGCAAAATCATCAGAATGAATTGATTAAGGAGGAAGTTACTGCTGAAAACATTTCTGAAGTTATTGCTAAATGGACAGGAATTCCTGTAACCAAACTTCTTCAGTCCGAAAGAGAAAAACTGCTGAATCTTGAAACGGAGCTCCACCACCGTGTAGTTGGACAGGATGAAGCTATCGGAGCCGTTGCAGATGCAATCAGAAGGAACAGAGCGGGATTAAGTGATGAGAAAAAACCTATCGGGTCTTTCTTATTCTTAGGAACAACAGGTGTCGGTAAAACAGAGCTGGCTAAAGCCCTGGCAGAATATCTATTCGATGACGAGAATAACATGACGAGAATCGACATGAGTGAATACCAGGAAAGACACAGTGTTTCCAGACTGGTAGGAGCTCCTCCGGGATATGTAGGTTATGATGAAGGCGGACAGCTGACAGAAGCGGTAAGAAGAAGACCTTATTCTGTAGTTCTGCTTGATGAGATTGAAAAAGCACACCCTGATGTTTTCAATACTTTGCTTCAGGTTCTGGATGACGGACGTTTGACGGATAATAAAGGACGTGTCGTAAACTTCAAGAATTCGATTATCATTATGACTTCGAATTTAGGTTCACATCTGATCCAGGAGAACTTTGAAAATATTACAGACGAAAACCAGGATGAGATCGTCGATAAAACCAAGGATGAAGTTTTTGATCTTCTGAAACAGACCTTACGACCTGAATTTCTGAACAGAATAGATGAAGTGGTACTGTTCCAGCCTTTGAGCAGAAAAGAAATCGGAAAAATTGTTCAGTATCAGCTGAGAGGGTTTAATGAAATGCTGGCTAAACGCAACATTATTATGACTGCCACTCAGGATGCGATAGATTACCTGATGAATAAAGGATATGATCCTTCTTTCGGAGCGAGACCACTGAAAAGAGTGATCCAACAGGAAGTTTTAAATAAATTATCCAAAGAGATCCTTGCAGGAAAAGTAAATGACGGCGACAGGATTGCCCTGGATTATTTCGAAGAGACCGGTTTGGTTTTCAGACCGGCAGATCAATAAGTAGTTTTTTTCATATATATTATTTTTGTAAGTAAGTGATGCAGCCCAATCTGCATCACTTATTTTTTTGAAGGATTAAATTTATCCAATTCTTGTGAAATATTTGTACATTTATATCTCATCAAATTATAACTAAAACAAAATCACTATGAAAAAGTTAAAAAGAAATGCACTAAAAACCATTTTAGGCGGAAAAAAAGATTGCAGATGCATAACAATAACTTATTCTGACGGCTCTGTAAGCAGCAACTGCGTTACGGAATACTGTACCGAAATAAGTCTTGCATGCGCACAGACAGAATGCCAACCAGTTCTTGAACTTTAAAAATTAATTTTATGAAAAAGCTAAAAAGACATGATTTAAATAAAATCAGCGGAGGTGTTTCTGCTGAAATAGTAGAGTGCGACATCAATATGAACTGCCCTACAGGCTTATGCTGCTCAACGGGGAATATCTGCAGAGATCCCAGAAGATATCCTTGTATTTAAAAGAAATTCCATAAAGTATATAACCCTCAGGCTATCTGAGGGTTTATCATTTTATACCCTAATGTACAATCCGTAAAAACACGGAAAATAAACAGGAAAAAACACATCAGTTTACTGCTTATTTTTTACGAAATTTGCACTACTAACTAACATTTTTTTATAAAACTAACATTATGGAAACAAAACCTACTTTTGAGAGTGGATCACTTGGAGCTGTTTCAGCTGCAAATACTATCGCCTCTGATCTTGTTCAGAAGTTGATAGACAACTACAGAAATAACCAAATGCAGGCTGTGAATAAAGAATTGGGAATTACCGATTCCCACGCGATCTGGTTTGATCTTCCCAAACTTAAAAAATTTATTGCCTGTATAGAGAGTGAAGCGAAAAAAGTAAATCCTGAAGTTTCTGAAGAAGATTTAGGCATCAGGTTTTATTACGCAGCCTATCCAAAAGCTGAAGACTGGGCTATCATGGAAAGCCATCCTGTAGAATTGGAATACGCAGAAAGACATACCCTGGTGATGATCCCTACCCTTAAAAAAGCAGATGAGAACGGGGAAATGCTTAATTACGATTTCTGTCCTTTAAGTGCCGGCTCCTCATTAGCTATGGCATCAAAAGGAGGTACTCCCGTTTCTCCGGAAACGATTGCAGAAAATCATGGTGCTCTATCTCCGCCGGAAAATCCAAAGGTCGAGCAGTTTTCTAATTAAAATAATCAATTTCCACAACACACATGACTGATTTTCAGAATATACTTCAACAATCTTTAATCTGGGCCGAAGGCCTTGCTGCCATAATATCCATTATTTACTTTAACAGCAGTAAAGAAAGACATTGGAAGTATTTTTCCCTTTATCTTATACTTATGTTCCTGTGTGAAGTAATAGGAAGATGGGGGCATTTATTTATAGAATATGACAAACCCAAGTTTTACAACTACTTTGTGATTCCTGTTGAGTTCCTTTTCTTTTATTGGCTTTATGCTTCAAAATCATTGGGGAAACCAAAACTTTTTTATTTGCTTTCGTTATTATATTTATTGTCATTTCTTCCGAGCGAATCTTTTTTCACTTCCAAAAAGATAATTTTCTCTTTTAATTATACTTTTGGATGCCTGATGCTCATGGTACTCGTTATTATGGAATATTATAAGCAGATTAATTCTTCCGATATTCTGAATTTCAGCAGGAACAAGATGTTTTATATTAATCTGGGAGTCACCCTATTTTACATAGGAACACTTCCCTTCTGGACATTTTTTACTCTTATAAAAAATTACAGAGAAATTTATAATGTTTATTTTTCCTATTTTCTGATCTCAGGGATCATTATGTATTTATTATTCTCAATTTCATTCATATGGGGAAAACAGAGCTCTTCACAACCTTGATCTTATTCAATATCTTCTTTGTATTGTTTGTTATTGCAGTGATGGTTTATATCCGCAAATACAAACAACGCAAAAGAGAATATATGAATGAAATTGAAGTAAAAAACGAAATTCACAAGCGTGAGCTCCTCGCTACACAGCTTGAAATTCAGCAGGCTACCATGCAGCAGATCGGCCGCGAGCTTCATGACAATATCGGGCAGAAACTTACACTGGTAAGCCTTTACACTCAGCAGCTTCTCTACGAAAACAGAGTTCCTGAGGTAAGCGAAAGGATAGATCAGGTGTCTCAGATCATCAACCAATCGCTCCAGGACCTCAGAAGTCTTTCAAAAACCCTGACAGACGACAATATAAACCAAAAGGAAATTGTAACTTTGATTCAGGAGGAGGTAGACAATACCAATACGTTTAAAAGATGTCATGTAACTTTTGAACATAATTTCAGGCAGCTTGACCTGAGCTTTGTCCACAAAAATGTATTGCTCAGGATTACCCAGGAATTTATTCAGAACAGCATCAAGCACGCCAACTGTAAAAATATATTGATCAAACTGAACACATCTGAAGATATCCTTTGGGAACTGAGCCTTAAAGATGACGGTATTGGATTTGACAGCGAGAAAATAAAATCAAACGGCATAGGCCTGACCAATATGAAAAACAGAGCGGCAATCATAGGTGCCGATTTTACTCTTGAGAGTCAGGAAAATACCGGAACTTCACTCCATATTATTTTAAAGAAACAGCCATGAAAAAAACAATAGTGATTGTTGATGATCACATACTGATTGCCAAAGCACTGGAAGGAATAATTGATAATTTTAATGAATTCGAAGTCATTTATGTATGTGAAAACGGAAAAGACCTGATCCAGAAATTTGAAGATAACGGTAAAATCCCGGATATCGTTCTGCTGGATATCAGTATGCCTATTATGGACGGCTTTGAAACTGCCGCTTGGCTTACACTGCACCATCCGGACATTAAAGTGATGGCACTCAGCATGCAGGGAGATGACAACAGCGTTATTAAAATGATCAAAAACGGAGCAAAAGGATATTTACTGAAAAATACCCATCCGAAGGATCTTGAAACTGCACTCACAAAATTAAATTCTGATGGATTCTTCTACCCGGAATGGGCATCCAAAATTATATTCTCTAACCTGAACAAGGAAAAAGAGGCAGAAAATGCTGTAAAAATATCCGACCGCGAAAGAGAATTCCTGAAATATACTGTCACAGAGCTAAGTTATAAGGAAATTGCAGACAAAATGTGTTGCAGTCCGAGAACGGTAGAAAGCTACAGAGATCAGTTGTGTGATAAGCTGGATCTTAAAACGCGGGTTGGACTGGCTGTTTTCGCGATTAAAAATGGTTTTGCCGGTTGATCCAAAGACAGGAAATCAAATTAAAAATATAAATCAATTCAGATATATCTCCTGATTATTTTAAACAAAAACACGTTTACCAATAAAATATTTTAAACACATATTGGTGATATGATTAAAATTCAACCAAAACGATAAAAAACCAAATAATATTCAATATTAATAGGTATTGAATGAAAAATATTCAAATATTTGTGAGAATATTTTGTGTATTAATTTTTTATAATATAAATTTGGGGACCAAACCATTTATAATTTATTATGAAAAAACTATTATTCGGAGCTCTCGTTCTGGGCTTCATGTCAGCGTGTAACAGTGATAATATTTCAAACCAGGAGGAAATATCCCAGGATTCGGGTGCTCCTGCAGGGTTTACCAATGCAAAAAGAGGTTGCCCTTCTGACCTTATAAGAGAAAAGAATCTTCAAAATGATCCGGCACTTAGAGCCAGATTTGAAGCCAATGAATTACAATCTGAAAAGTTTTCAAGGGATTTAACGATGGGCAAGGTACTTGCCGATGGAACTGTTGAAATACCGGTTGTTTTTAATGTAATCTACAACACTTCGGCACAGAACATTTCTGATGCAAGAATTGCAGAACAGATCGCAGTACTGAATGCTGATTATTCGGCGACCAATTCTGACATTAATAAAATACCTGCAGCATTTCAGCCATCAGCCGCAGGAAATGTTAAAATCAGCTTCAAGCTGGTAGCAACCAACCGAAAGCAATATACAAAAACAGGCTGGAGATCGGATCTGGAAGAAATGAAAAAATCCACAACAGGAGGGATCAATGCAACTGATCCAACTAAAAACCTGAACATCTGGGTAGTTAATTCTATTCTTGACGAGAATAACCAGCCGGGAACTCTCGGATACGCCTACTATCCTGAATCTGCGGGATTATGGTATGACGGTCTTGTAATAGGTTACCAATATATCGGAAAAACAGGTGCTTCCGCTCCGTTTAACTTAGGAAGAACCGTTACACACGAAGTGGGCCACTACTTAAACCTGCCTCACCTTTGGGGATCTTCCGACACAGGCTGTCAGACCGATTACTCTAACGATACCCCAGTTTCTCCGGGACCTAACTATGGTACTCCTACTTACCCATTAAACAGGGTTTGTGGAGGAGTAAGCCGTTCCCAAATGTTCATGAACTATATGGATTATGTAGATGATAAAGCTATGTTCATGTTCTCTGCCAACCAGAAAACAAGAATGCAGGCTGTAGTAGCAGCAGCCGGACCAAGAGCCGGATTAAGATAATTACTATCCAAATTAATTTAAATACGAGCCTGAAGAAAAACTTCAGGCTTTTTTAATGATGAGTATTTAAGACTTACCTATCAGAAGCCATTGGAAAAAAATGCAGGAAATGTTTCCAATAATAGAATTTGGGCTTAAAAAATTACTTGCTGCAATCCTTATTAATAGTGAAGCAAATAATCTATTCAAGACTCTAAAAAATTAAAATTTTACTATAAATTTTAAAAATCTTAAATTATTTTCCTCTCATTATTAAAATTAACATAAAATCAAATAAATAACACATTAACAAATTAAACAACAATGAATCAGATGAAAATTTACTATATTAACAATAAAATCAAAAATAAGTTGCATAATAATTTATAATCATATAAATTCACAATCTGAAACTATACAAAATAACAACTTATGAAAAAATTATTATTGGGAGCCGTTGTATTAGGCTTTATGTCAGCTTGTAACAGCGACAATATGTCGAACCAAAATGAAAATCCTGTAAATGAAGATATTGCTTCAGCAGGTTTGACGCAAAGAGGATGCGCGTCCGAAGAGGTAAGACAGGAAGCATTAAAAAACAATGCGGAACTCAGACAAAAATTCAATGCTTTAGAAGCCAATACTGAAAAATTTGCCAACGATATCAAGCTAGGAAAAGTTCTTGCAGATGGCTCGGTAGAAATTCCGGTGATTGTGAATGTACTTTATAACACTGCTGCGGAAAATGTATCGGATGCAAGAATTGCAGAACAAATTGCCGTATTGAATGCTGATTATGCAGGAACCAATTCAGATGTCAACAAAATTCCTTCTGAATTTGTCCCGGTAGGCGCAGGTGACACACAGGTGAGGTTCAGATTAGTAAACACTATCAGAAAACAAACAGCCACTAAGAGCTGGAGAACGAATGATGCAATGAAGCAGGCTTCTTCAGGCGGAATTGATGCAACTAATCCTACAAATTATCTAAACATTTGGGTGGTAAGTAAAATGACCAGCCAAGGGAAAACAATTCTTGGATATGCTACATTCCCTGAATCAGCAGGATTATGGAATGACGGTGTGGTAATTGCAGCACCTTTCTTCGGAAAAACCGGAGCTTCCTCTCCATTCAATCTAGGAAGAACAGCAACACACGAAGTAGGACACTACTTAAACCTAAGACATATATGGGGTGATGCCAACTGTGGGAATGACCAGGTTGCAGATACTCCTACACAGACTACTGCCAACTACGGAAAACCAACTTATCCGTTATACAATACCTGTACAGGTGTTCAGAGATCTGTAATGTTCATGAACTATATGGATTATGTAGACGATGCTGCAATGTTCATGTTCTCAGCAGGACAGAAAGCAAGAGTTCAGTCCGTAGTAGCTTCTACAGGTGCCAGAGCAGGACTAAGAGTTTATTAATAACAATTTGACTTCAATAAAAAGCGCCTGAATTTTCAATTCAGGCGCTTTCTTTATTTTAATACTTTTGTATTATTTTCAGGAGTATAATCCATAAAGATATCCCCATCCAAAGTGACCGACTTTACTTTCTTTTTAATAGGAACGGTAAGGTCTGTCTGCTTCTGATTCTTCTCCCACAGACCCGGTGAAAAATGAAGTCTTTCTACAGATCCGTCCTCATAATTCAGAACTGCATCAAAAGGAATCGCAAAACCTCCGACATTATCTACATTGACTGTAAGAAGATCATTAAGCTGTGAAGCACCAGTTATTTTCAAATCAATATAATTGTTCGTATAAAACCAGTTTTGAAAGAACCAGTTCAGATTTTTACCGGAACCCGTATTCATTGAATTAAAATAATCCCACGGCACAGGATGTTTTCCATTCCAGTTATCCATATAATGAAGAAGTGCTTTTTTAAACAGATCATCTCCTAAATAATCTTTCAATGCAAGATAGGACAGAGACGCTTTTACGTAAGAATTATTTCCGTACCCGGCTCCGCTCACCTGTGTACTCATGGTAATCACCGGCTGATCCTGCTCAGCAGAAGCATCGTTGATCCATCTTTTAACCCGGAAGTTTTTATAGAATTCCTTTGCAGCCTCTTCTCCATTTTCATCAATTCCAATCAGATATTCCAGCGTGGTAGCCCAACCTTCATCCATAAAAGCATAACGGGTTTCATTGATTCCCATATAAAAAGGGAAATAGGTATGGGCAATCTCATGATCCGCCGTAAGTCTTGCATCACGAAGATCATCAGGAATACTTGTATCATTAATCATCATTGGGTATTCCATATCAGCATATCCCTGAATAGCCGTCATTACATTGTAGGGATATTCCACACCCGGCCATTTTTTTGAAAACCAATCCAGATTATAACGCATCCAGTCTACATAATGCTCAAAATCCTTAGCACCGCTTTTATATCCTGCCTGAACGCTTGCCCTCTTTGTTTTTAGCTGAACACTTGATGCATCCCACACATAATGATTGCTCATTGCAAAGCAGAAATCCGTAATATGATTAGCCCTGAATTTCCAGGTATTCCATTTGTTTTGTTTGGTTACCTTTCCGGACCTCATTTCCTGTTCGGAGGCAATGTGGATCACTTTATCGCTTTTAAGAGAAGATTTATATCTTTTTAAATATTCCGGCTGAAGTACAGCATCAGGATTCAGAAAATCTCCGGTGGCCCATACTACAAAATTCTTAGGTGCAGAGATAGCGAAGCTATAATCATTAAAATCGTTATAAAATTCCTGTCGGTCGGAATGAGGAAGCATATCCCACCCATTATAATCATCATAGACGGAAATCCTTGGAAAAGAATAGGCAACATAAAACGTTTCAGGATCTATCTGCCCTTCCCTTCCACTCTGTAAAGAAAGAGGATATTCCCACTCTATTTTCACCTCAGCTTTAGCTCCGGCCTTAATTATCTTATTCAGCTTTACTTTTTCTACAGTCCCCCAGTCATCACTGTTGACCTGATATTTTTCCCCGTTTACAATAAATGATTTAATATGAAGCCCGGAAGTGAGAAAATCTTTGGATACAAATCCTGATCTCGGAGACTGAGGCTTATGAAGGTTATTCACAAACCTGATAGCCAGTTCCTGAAGGGCATCCGGACTGTTATTGGTGTATGTAATCGTTTCTTTTCCTGAAACCGTTTTGGTTCCGGCATCCACTTTTACCTCCACATTATAAATTCCTTTATTCTGCCAATAGTTTTTACCCGGAGCCCCTGAAGCATCCCGGGTTCCTTTTTCATAGGCTTTTTTAATATTCCTTGGCATGTATAATTCCTGAGCAGAAATCTGTTGCATAGAAACAGCAATTGCCAGAATATAAAGAAATCGTTTCATATGTAATTTTTAAAAATAAATATCAAAATTAACGAAAATGTAAGACCTGGCAACCATTTCTTTTATAATAATGTTTTATGAATAAACCTAAAATAAAAAACCAACTTCTCGAAGAAATTGGTTAAAAGTTATTGGTCGGTAAACAGTCACAAATTAAAAAGACAACTCTGTAAGAACCGGGAAATGATCCGATGGATACAGCAGATTTTCTCGTCTGTCATTGATATGTCTCTGGGATTTTATCGTGAAGCCTTTTACAAAAATATAATCGATCCTGTCTTTAGGAATCTCGTTGATATTAAAGCCTGTGAATGTTCCTTTTGGTCCGTAAGGTTTTGTTTCGGAATGGTAGAAACTGTCATTTAAATTCTGCGAAAGGATCTTTATCGGTTCTGAATCATCCGTTAAATTAAAATCTCCACTTAAGGTAACCGGAAGATTTTTAGGATTGATCTCTTTGATTTTCTTAAAAATAAGGTCTGCCGATTTCACTCTCGCTACATTCCCGATGTGGTCGAAGTGAAGGTTCATCGCTAAAAATTCCTTCTTTGATTTCTTGTCTTTGAATACAGCATAAGTACAAATCCTGTTAAGGGCAGCATCCCACCCTCTTGAAGGTGTTTCCGGCGTTTCGGAAAGCCAGAAAGTCCCTGATTTTACTACCTGGAGCCTGTTCGTATCGTAAAAAATGGCTGAAAATTCGCCTTTTTCTTTTCCGTCGTCCCGTCCCACTCCTACATAATCATAATTCTTAACGCCGGCCTTGATGTCTTTCATCTGCTCAGGAAGCGCTTCCTGAACTCCAAAATAATCGGGATGATAATAATTTAATAAATCTGCAACATCCTGTTTTCTTTCCGTCCAGGCGTTTTCCTTGTCTGAAGTTACCTGCAGCCTGATATTAAAGCTCATTACCTTAAGGTCCTGGGACAATCCCAATGCAAAGAACAGCAGGGATACGATTGAAAATCTGAAATTCATAACCATATTTTAAATTAAGTAACAAAAATAGAACATCTTTACGAGAGATGATGAAGGTTTGGAAATACATTATTGTTAATTTATGAAGGAAAGACGGAAAAGGAAGGATGGAGGTTATAGCCTGATAAGCATCGAAGTCTAGCTTTTTGTTTTAACGGTCAAATCCTTGAAATGAAGATAGAATGAGAATATCCACTGCTTCTTTTAACCTTTCAACAACAAAAAACCTAAACTTCAAATACATGAAGTTTAGGCCTCTCAATATAATTTAAGCTATGTTTTATTCTTTGGTAAACTGGTATTCCCGTCCCGCCTGTTTAAAAGTAACAATCTTTTTATCTTTACTGAATTCCAGCGTTATAGCCGCTTCTTCAAAAGTAAAAACATTATTCCCTGCATATTGCAGTGGAAATTCCTGCTGATTTCCTGCCTTGGCAAAAAGCTGTCCGTTTTTATCAAAAAAGGTCAGTTTGATCGGATCACTTTTAGTAACATAGGTTCCTGCAAAATCTTTGGTATTGATCTTATCAACCGGTTTCGTCTCTGCAGAAGGCCAGATATTATTTTTTGCATTAACATCAGGAATCATTGCATCCGGATCCAGCATTACTTCAGCAATCTCTTTATTTGAATTCAGTTTGAGCAGCCATTCCGTGTTGCGTTTCCAGACTTCAACCGGGATTTTTACAATCTGTTTGGTTCCGTCTTTAAATTTCACCTGAACTGTTGTAGGCATCGGAAGCTGGCCAATATTTTCAACTGTAATCAGGGCACCGTTTTTGAAATCACCATTGACGTATTTCACATCTTTAACCGACTGATCGATCTTCCATTTATTGATAAACCAGCCTCTCCAGAACCAGTTCAGCTCTTCACCGGACACATTTTCCATGGTGTGGAAGAAATCCCAGGGTGTAGGATGTTTGAAAGCCCATCGGTCCACATAAGTCCTGAAAGCTTTGTCAAATTTTTCAGGACCGAGAATAGATTCCCTCAAAATCTGCAATCCCATTCCCGGCTTGAAGTAAGCAAGAACTCCTATGCTTCTTTCCTTCATATTATCAGGACCTACCATGATAGGCTCAATATTGTCACTCATCATAAAGCTTCCCGTCCTGGCAAGATCTTTCTTATGGTAATATTCACCATTGTTAAATGCTTTTGTAGATAATTCATTGATAAAGGTATTGAAGCCTTCATCCATCCAAGCAAACAGTCTTTCATTGGAACCTACGATCATCGGGAACCAATTGTGCCCGAATTCATGATCGGTAACTCCCCAAAGGTCTTCGCCGGCGGAGTCCATATGACAGAATACAATCCCCGGGTATTCCATTCCGCCTTCATTTCCTGCTACATTGGTCGCTGCGGGATAAGTATATTCATACCATTTCTGGGAATAATGCTCAATCGCAGCTTTTGTGTATTCCGTAGATCTTCCCCAGGCCTTTTCACCAGCACTTTCTGCAGGATATGCAGATATTGCAACGGATTTTTTACCACTCGGAAGGTTAATTCTTGCTGCATCCAGAATGAACGCCGGTGACGAAGCCCATGCAAAGTCACGGGTCTGATCTATTTTGAATTTCCATGTTTTAGTGCCCGAAGCCTGATTTTTTCCTATTTCAGATTCAGGACGGATCATTACTGTTTTATCACTGTTTCTGGCCTGCTCCCAGCGGTTATTTTCTTCTTTAGTATAGACCTCTTTGGAATTCAGCAGTTCTCCGGATGCCACTACATAATGATTGGCAGGCACGGTAATGTTTGCAGTGATATTGCCATATTCAAGATAAAACTCAGAAGCCCCTATATAAGGAAGAGTATTCCACCCCATTACATCGTCGTACACACACATTCTTGGATACCATTGCGCAATCGTAAATATTTTACCGTTTTTTGTCTTGCTCACTCCCATTCTGTCAGAACCATATTCAGGAGAGATAAAAGAATATTCAATTTTAATTTTAGCAACACCTCCCTTAGCTTTCAGCTCTTTAGGAAGATCGATCTGCATTCTGGTATCTGTGATGGTATATTTCACATCTCTGCCATCCAGTTTTACCGATTTAATTTTATAACCTCCGTCCAGATCTTCCCCGTGAGCTCCGTTCCTGCTGCCCGACGGCGGAACCACAGCATTACCGCGGGAATCTTTTGCAAATAAATTCTGATCCAGTTGCAGCCATAAGAACCCTAATTGGTCCGGACTGTTGTTGGTATAGGTAATATCAGCTGTTCCGGTGATTTCATTCTTAGCCTCGTTCAGACTAACATTCAGATTGTAATCTGCTGAATTCTGCCAGTAAGCATGCCCCGGCTGTCCACTTGCAGAACGGGTTTCCGTACCTGTCTGAGGATAAAAGAAGGGTTTGAATGCTTCTACATAACTGTATTTCGGAGTTTCCTGTGCTAAAACAGTTCCTGAAAAAAGGAATACTGCCGCTGCTGCAATAAGACGTGGAAGTTTATAACTCATTGGGAATAATTTATAATATTTCTCTGATAAGTTATAAAAAAACCCGGAATCGTTACAAATCCGGGGTTATTTTATGAAAAATTAATTATTCTGAGTTCAGGATAGTGAGGAAAGCTGTACTATCTTTTCTTTTTCCAGCTTCAGGTTTCCTGCTCTCTTAATTTGTTTTCTTTGCTTTGATCATTGCTTCCAAAGCATCCCACATTTCTTTCGGGATGTCTTCGAGCATATTGAATTCTCCGGCTCCCTGAAGCCACTCTCCTCCATCTATGGTTACCACTTCACCGTTCATATAAGCAGAATAATCTGAAACAAGGTAAGCCGCCAGGTTGGCAAGTTCCTGATGCTCTCCCACCCTTCTCAAAGGAACTTTTTTCCTCATATCGAATTTTTCCTGAAGGTCTCCCGGAAGCAATCTGTCCCATGCTCCTTTGGTAGGGAAAGGCCCCGGCGCAATGGCATTGAAACGGATGCCGTATTTAGCCCACTCTACGGCAAGAGATCTTGTCATAGCCAGAACTCCTGCTTTTGCACATGCTGAAGGAACTACGTAAGCAGATCCGGTCCATGCATAGGTGGTTACTATATTCAGAACAGTTCCAGGACTTTTAGAATCTATCCAGTGCTTTCCAACGGAAAGTGTACAGTTTTTGGTTCCTTTTAAAACAATATCCAAAATGGAATCAAAAGCCGAATGGGTAAGCCTTTCTGTTGGCGAAATAAAATTCCCGGCAGCATTGTTCAGTAAAATATCAATTCTCCCGAATTCCTTTAATGCTGCTTCTTTCATAGCTTCCACCTCATCCCAGTTTCTTACATCACAAGCCACACACAGAACTTTTCCACCGGTTTCCTCTTCCAGTTCTTTTGCCGTTCCCTGTAGTTTTTCCAGATTACGGGAAGTGATCACCACTTTTGCCCCAAGCTGAAGAAAATATTTGGTCATTGCTTTTCCGAGGCCGCTTCCGCCTCCTGTTACAATCGCTACCTTATCCTGTAATGCACCTTCGCGCAACATGGGCTGTGTATATAAATTCATATGATTTTATTTTTTCCTAAAAATACTAAATATTGAATTCATGCCATTTAAAATAACAGGATAAATCATAATGTCATAAATAAATAGTTTTACTCATCTGTGCTTTCTATTCATTAATAAAAGATAAAAATCAACCGCAGATCAGAAAAAAATAAAAAAACATCCCTGTAGTGAATTACAAGGATGCAAGGTCTGTTGAGACTGTATAACTGTAAAATTTTATTAGGCAACTACTCCTTTGAAAGAAAGTGTTTTAGGGGTTTTGCTTTCGCTGGTTGTCACATTGACTGTTTTCATGAACGGACCTTTGCTTGCTGCATTATAGCTTGCTTCTACAAATCCTGTTTTTCCCGGAAGAATCGGAGTTTTAGTGTAGTCTGCAGTTGTACAACCGCATGATGGCGCAACATTTTCTATAACGATCGGCTTGGAAGAAGTATTGGTAAATTCAAATCTGATAAGTTTTGGTTTTCCCTGAGGGATATTTCCCACATCTATAGATTCTGATTTCCATTTAATAGCATCAGCGATACCTTTTACTACCGGATGGCTTTCGGAAGGAAATACATTGGCATAAAATGGTGAAAATGCCAAAACGGCCAAAAGTGCTGTAATTTTTAATTTTTTCATGATACAAATTTTAATAGTTAATAAATAACGGGATACAATTCTTATTTTTTGATATAACAAATGTAATGCGGATGAGAGATACAACTTGTTAACTGCTGTCAAACATTTGTTAACGAGTTGTTAATGATAAAAGATTAATAGATATTTTTGGATAATATTGTTCCTGAAAATGAAAATAAAGAAGCTCAATATTATAATAACACTCGGATTCATTGCTATTATTGGAATTTTAATAGCCCAGCTTCTCTGGACCCGTCAGGCTTATAATCTTGAGGATCAGAAATTCAATCAAAAAGTAAATATTGCTTTAATGGAGGTGGCAGAAAAACTGTCCGGCGGAAAAACTTCCTTTACTGAAAATCCTGTACAGACCATTGCCAACGATTATTATGTAGTCAATATCAATAATGAATTTCACCCTGTAGTCCTGGAACATTATCTCAGGACAGAATTCACCCGTTTTCAGATTAATACGGATTATGTATATGCTTTATACAACTGCCACAGCGATAAAATGATGTATGGAAAGTATATGTCTAAAAACCAGGAAGAGCCCAGCGATAAGGTCATTAACTTCCCAAAGCATAAAAACCTGATTTATTATTTTTCCATACGTTTTCCCGACAAAACCACTTACCTCATCAGCTCATTAAGATTCTGGTATGTGCTTACGGCAGCACTTATTATTATCCTGCTGGTATATGTCTATTCCATTTATACTATTATCCAGCAGAAAAAATTCTCGGAACTGCAGCGTGATTTTATTAATAATATGACTCATGAGTTTAAAACTCCGCTGTCTTCTATCCTTTTAGCGTCAGAATCTCTCAGCAAGCAGGAAATTGTACAGGGAAACTCCAAACTTCAGACTTATACTTCCATTATTATCAATCAGAGCTACAAACTCAACAGTCATATTGAAAAAATACTGAATATCGCCAAAAATGACTCTTCGGGACTTTCGTTAAAACCTCAAAAAATAATACTCCTCCCTTTTATTCAGGAAATCGCAGATACTTTCAGGCAAAAGAATGAAAACATGACGATTGATATAGCAATTGAAAGCCACCTCTCCGTAATGGCAGATGAATTTCACTTTACCAATATCATCTACAACATCCTGGATAATTCGATTAAGTATTGTGAAACCAACCCTGTTGTGAAAATTTCATCCTATAAAGATTCAAAAGGTTTATATTTAAAGTTTAAAGACAACGGAATGGGAATTCCTTCTAAAAATATCCCTCATATTTTTGAAAAATTTTACCGGGTGCCCAACAAAAAGAATGAGGAAGTGAATGGTTTCGGATTGGGACTGTTTTATGTAAAGAAGGTTGTACAGCAGCATAACTGGAAGATTTCAGTTGAGAATAATGCTGATAAGGGAATTACAATAATGCTCTTTTTTCCGTTCTAAAATTTAATAATGTGTAAGTATGGAAAAATCTAAAATTTTATATGCAGAAGATGATAAAACGATTGCTTTCCTGATCCAGGATAGCCTGGAAAGTTATTACGATATCAACTGCTATTCGGATGGAAGATCTGCACTGGACGCATTCAACACCCAGAGTTTCGACATCTGCCTGCTGGACATTATGATGCCGGAGCTTAACGGTTTTGAGCTGGCACAGCAGATCCGCGATAAAAATTCGGAGATTCCCATTATTTTCATTTCTGCAAAAGCTTTAAAAGAAGACAGGATCAAAGGCTTAAAGCTCGGAGCTGACGATTATCTGGTAAAACCTTTCAGCATAGAAGAATTAATCCTGAAAATTGAAGTATTTCTGAAACGCACCAAAAGAACAGATGCCTCCCCGCTTAAATACAAAGTCGGAAGATATGATTTCGATCCTAAAAACTATACCCTTCAGGATGCAGAAAACAGCATTACTTTAACCCAAAGAGAGTCTGAGCTTCTTTTATATTTCATCCGTAATAAGAACATGGTTCTGAAAAGACAGGATATCCTTAAAGCCATTTGGGGCGATGACGATTATTTTATGGGACGAAGCCTGGATGTGTTTATTTCCAGACTGCGGAAAGTATTAGCCGATGAGCAAAATATACTGATCGAAAATCTACATGGAATTGGCTTCCGGTTTTCCGAAAAGAATATATGATGAACTGTTTAATTTTTTTCTGAATTAATAATAAAGAAGAATTAAAGCATGGTTTTATAAAGATTTTAATTGAGAGGTTCTACATATCCGTCCCATAATAAATTGTTAATTTCAAAAAACAGATCATTAATTTCTCTATTAAATTTTTTAAAATCAGGATCTTTAGGGTAATCAGGATTATTTATTGCTACAAATCTTATTACTCCACCATCCACTTTTTTGAATAAATCAAAAACCTGAAACTTACCGAAAGAGTAGCGGGAAAACAATTGGTTCAGGTCAGCTCTATGTGGCATTCCAGAATATCTTTTTTCCACATCTTCAATAGAAATTCCCTTGTAATAAAAACCTAAAGTATTTGAAAATGTTGGTTGATAACTATACATGAATAAAAACTGCTCTGTATAGTTTTCAGGAATATTATGGGATAAAAGTTTTCTCATTTCTGAAGAAGTAAAAAAGATGTATCTTTTATCAACTTTATTGTATATATAATCTCCAAAAGTATAAAAATCAATTTGGCTTTTCCCTTGATCAAAGTTTAATTTAAACTTTGAATATGATGGGTTGTCAGATTCAATTTTTTGTGCTTTTAAATAATAATAGTTTTGACAACTGGTCAAACAAAATAAACCCAATAAGCTTATATATTTAATAAATCCATTCATTAGTGTGAATATTATAATTACAACTTATGAAATATCTTCCTTTTACTGTACATATTAAATGAAGCTTTCAATACAAGTATTCTTTATTTTTTTAAGTTTTCTTAATGATAAAAAAACATTTAAATTTAATAAGATTAAACAATTACAACAACGAATTCACTCCAATTTAAATCAATAAACAATTCTTCTTGATTTTTAATTAATTTTAGCCTTTGAAAATTTACCATTAATGAGAAATCACGGAACAACTGTTTTTCTATTCCTTCTTTTTTTTAGTTTACATTTTAAAGCTCAAAAATTTGAAAAATTAATACAATACGTCAATCCATTGATCGGGACGGAAAAAATGGGTCATACGTATCCCGGAGCCACCGTTCCTTTCGGGGCTGTACAATTGAGCCCGGAAACCGATACCATTTCTTACGAACTTAATGGAAAATACAACGGTGAGGTCTATAAATACTGTGCAGGCTACCGTTATGAAGACAAAACTATTGTAGGGTTTAGTTCTACACATTTCAGCGGAACCGGGCATTCTGACCTTGGAGATTTTCTGATAATGCCAACTGTTGGAAAACTGCAATTAAATCCGGGAACAGCATCAAATCCTAAAAGCGGCTACAGGAGCAGATTTTCTCATCAGAATGAAAAAGCCGAAGCCGGTTATTATAAAGTGAAACTGGAGGATTATAATATTGTGGCTGAACTTACTGCCTCAACGAGAACCGGAGTTCACCGCTATACATTTCCAAAATCTGACCAGGCACATGTTATTTTAGACCTTACTGCAGGCATTTACAACTATGATGGTAAAAACATCTGGACTTATGTACGTGTGGAAAATGACGGTACAGTTACCGGTTACCGTCAGACGAACGGCTGGGCAAGAACCAGAACCGTTTATTTTGCGATGAAATTTTCAAAACCTTTTAAATCTTACGGTCAGAAAAATTTTGACGGCCAACAGGCTTATAAAGGATTCTGGAGAAAATTCGACCAGACCAAGAACTTCCCGGAAATCGCCGGCAAAAACCTGAAAATGTATTTTGATTTCGACACTCAGGAAAACGAAGCTATTGAAGTAAAACTGGCAATTTCTCCTGTAAGCCAGCTCAATGCGCTGGAAAACCTGGAAAAAGAAACCGGAAACCAATCTTTCGAACAGATAAAAGCCAAAGCCCAGGAAGACTGGAATAAAGAGCTGAATAAAATCGTCATCAAAGGTTCCGACACAGAAAAAACGAATTTTTATACCGCGATGTACCATACCTTCATAAGCCCTACCACTTATATGGACATCAATGGTGAATATAAAGGCTTGGACCAGAATGTTCACAAAGCGGAAGGTTTTACTAATTATACAACATTCTCCATCTGGGATACCTACCGTGCCCTTCATCCTTTCTTTAATATTATCCAGCCAAAACGGAATAATGATATGGTAAAGTCAATGATGGCACACTATAACCAGTTTTCGATGAAAATGCTGCCCATATGGTCCCATTATGCCAATGACAACTGGTGTATGAGCGGTTATCATAGTGTAAGTGTGGCAGCAGATGCAGTAATCAAAGGAAATTATACCGGTGACCCGAAGGAAGTCCTGAAAGCCTGTATCGCAACAGCCAATAAAAGAGATTATGAAGGGATCGGGTATTATATCGACATGGGCTACATTCCTGCAGAGAAAAACGGAACTTCAGTTTCAAACACTCTGGAATATGCTTATGATGACTGGGCAATTGCGCAGCTGGCAAAACATTTGGGCGAAACGGAAATCTACAACCAGTTCATCAAACGTTCTGAAAACTGGAAGAATAATTTCGACCCAAAAGAAGGATTTATGCGTCCCCGACTGGCAGACGGGAACTTCAAAAAAGATTTTGATGTTTTAAGTACTCACGGTCAGGGCTTCATTGAAGGAAATTCCTGGAATTACAGCTTTTTTGTTCCCCAGAACCCTGACGGTTTGATCCAGGCGATGGGCGGAAAGAAAAAATTCGCTTCAAAACTGGATGAACTGTTTACTATGCACCTTCCTGACGAGTTTTTTGCCGATACTGAAGACATAACCCGCGAAGGAATTATCGGCGGCTATGTCCACGGTAACGAGCCGGCCCACCATGTTGCCTATTTTTATAACTGGGCAGGGCAGCCATGGAAAACCCAGGCCCAGATCAGACGCATCCTTGAAATGCAGTACAAAGCGACTCCAGACGGCTTGGGAGGAAATGATGATGCAGGACAGATGAGTGCGTGGTATATTTTAAGTTCGCTCGGATTTTATCCTGTAGCACCGGGATCTGAAGATTATGCCATCGGAAGTCCGGCTGTGGATCATGCAATTTTAAACCTGGAAAACGGCAAAACATTTGAAATTGAAGCTGTAAATCAGAGCCCGAAGAATGTATATGTTGAAAAGATTCTTTTAAATGGAAAAGAAATTAAAAACTTTACCTTGAAACATTCGGAAATAATGAATGGTGGAAATCTGACCTTTTATATGAGTGCCAAAGCGAAAAAATAATTTTCTGATTACTTAAAAATAGAAACAAAAAAATAAAGACTGTCAATGACAGCCTTTATTTTTTATGGTTAAAAATCTTCTTTAAGTTTTCGCTTGTGAGTTCTCCCCCATTCCGAAAGAGACATAATAACAGGCTTCAGGGTCCGGCTGTAATCTGTCGAAATATATTCTACAACAACCGGTGTCTGCTCGGCATGCACTACTCTTTTTACAAAACCGTTTAATTCCAGATCTTTCAGTTCATTGGAGAGTACCCTTGCCGAAATTCCGTTGATTGCTCTCTGCAATTCATTAAAACGAATATTTCCGTTCTCCTGTAAGACAATAATGATCTTCAGCTTCCATTTTCCACCGATAACATAAATCGCATCTTCCACAGAAGAAAGATTTTCTGAACATTTTCCGGTAAACACATGTTTTTCTAAAACAGCAGAATTTTCCATACATCTAAAATTTAACTAACAAAAAGGTTAGTACTAACCTTTTGTTTACTACTAACTTTTGATAAGCAAATGTACATAATTTTGCTAAAGAAATTTTAATTAAAAAAAATGAAAAACATACTTCACATTATTTCAAGTCCGAGAACTGAAATATCCGCAAGCAGAAAACTGGGCAATGCCGTTATCAAAAAAATTCAGGAAAAATATTCTGATGCCGTCGTAAAAGAACGTGACCTTACCAAAAAGCAGGTTCCACTTTTAGAAGAAGTGCACATTAATACTTTTTTTTCACCGGAAGAGAGTCATTCTTCTGAGCAGCAGGAAATCAACAGATATTCCCAGGAATTAATTTCAGAATTGAAGGAGGCAGATATTATCGTGATCGATTCTCCTATGTATAATTTTTCGGTTCCTGCTACCCTTAAAGCTTATTTTGACTTTACTTCAAGAGCAGGATATACGTTCAGATACGACGAAAATGGTCCTAAAGGGCTTTTAAACAACAAAAAATTATACATTGCTTTTACTTCAGGAAATATTTATTCTGAAGGTCCTTATCAGATTTATGATTCTAATGTACCTTATATCAAAAATGTCTTTGGTTTCTATGGCATTACAGATGTTAGTGTTTTCCGTGCAGAAGGGTTATCCATTCCGGGAATCCAGGAAACTTCCCTGGAAAAAGCAATCGAAGGGATTACTATTGATTAATTTCGTAAACGAATTGTTAGAAAAATAAAGCCCTTTCTGAATCTGAAAGGGCTTTGTTTTTTATTTATTCCTGAACTTCAAAAAGCAAACGCTCTCCGAATTTCTGCTCATTTATTTTTCCGTTGTCATAAGCAAGATGACCATTCACAAAGGTATGTGTCACTTTGGAATGCAGATTCATCCCTTCCAGCGGGCTCCAGCCGCATTTGTAAAGAATATTGTCTTTAGCTACGGTCCAGTCTGTATCTAAATCTGCCAAAACAAGATCTGCTTTATAACCTTCCCTTACAAATCCTCTTTTCTCAATTCTGAAAAGTATTGCTGGATTATGACTCATCTTTTCAACGATTTTTTCCAAAGAAATTTTCCCATTCCTGTAGTTTTCCAGCATAACCAATAATGAATGCTGTACCAAAGGTGCACCGGAAGGACATTTTGTATATACATTCTGCTTTTCTTCAGCGGTATGGGGCGCATGGTCTGTAGCTACCACGTCAATTCTTCCGTCAAGAAGGGCTTCCCACAATGCATCTTTGTCTTTCTGGGTTTTTACAGCAGGGTTCCATTTGATCAGAGAACCTTTTGTCTCATAATCTTCATTGGTGAATGTCAGATGATGAACACAAACTTCAGCGGTAATTTTTTTATCTTTTAAAGGAATATCATTTCTGAACAGTTCCATTTCCTTAGCCGTTGAAAGATGAAAGACATGCAGCCTCGCCCCTGTTTTCTCTGCCAGTTCAATGGCTTTTGAGGAAGATTTATAGCATGCCTCTTCACTTCTGATCAGGTGATGGAATTTTACCGGAATATCTTCTCCGTATTCATCCATATATTTCTGGGTATTGGCTTTGATGGTTGCTTCATCTTCGCAGTGGACGGCGATGAGCATTTTTGTACTGCTGAAGATATTTTCAAGGGTTTCAGGATTATCTACTAGCATATTTCCGGTAGAAGATCCTAAGAATAACTTAATTCCCGGAACATTTCTCGGATTGGTCTTTAAAACTTCCTCCAGATTATCATTGGTTCCTCCCATCATAAAACCGTAGTTGGCGTATGCCTTTTGAGAAGCTATTTCATATTTATCTGCCAGCAATTCCTGGGTAACCGCATTGGGAACTGTGTTCGGCTGATCAATAAAACTGGTGACCCCACCCGCAATGGCAGCTCTTGATTCACTTTCAATATCGCCTTTATGCGTCAAACCGGGATCCCTGAAATGCACCTGGTCATCTATCACACCCGGAAAAAGATATTTTCCGGAACCATCAATGACCTGGTCTGCTTCTTCAGTAATACCGGAATCTATCCTGGAAATCAGGTCATTTTCTATTAAGATATCGCCTTCGAAGATTTTACCTTCGTTGACGATTTTTACATTTTTGATTAGGGTCTTCATTTTTTACTTTTTATAGAAATTATAGGTTAAAGACGGAAAACTGGAAAGTTTTGAGCTGCTAATTGTTAACTTCCGGCATCTACCTTTATGAACAACAAAATTAAGGTTTATGAATGAATTTTAATGTTGCCGATTACAAATCAATTTCTAAATATTTACATTTGCATAAAATTTCACACATTGAAAAAACTTCTCAACGAGACTATTATATATGGAATTGGGGCGATCATGCCAAGAGTTATCCTGTTCATTCTTAATCCTTTATACATTAACCAAATTAACAATAAGGATTTCGCCATATTTTCAAACCTGTACGCTCTTATTTCTTTTGTGAATATCATGCTTTCGTTCGGTTTTGAAACGGCATTTTTCCGTTTTTCGGCCGATAAAGACAATGAAAAGAAAACATTCAATACTTCATTCTGGTTTTTATTCGGTTTATCCACAGTTTTCCTTTTAAGCTTACTGATTTTCAGTCAGCCTGTGGCAGATCAGCTGGGATACTCATCTAATCCAGAATATATCCGGTGGTTTGCATGGATTGCATTTTTTGACAACTTATGTGTCATTCCTTTTGCATGGCTCAGGTTCAATAACAAGCCTATTAAATATTCTTTAGTCAGAGTTTTGCAATCCCTTTTTCAAACTGTGATCACCGTTGCTTTATTCTTATACATTCCTCTGAGTGTCTCTCAGAATTTCGGGTTAAAAGAAAAAGTATCATTCCCTTTTTACAGTAACCTTGCTGCAAGCTTCTTAGGTTTTCTGCTGCTGCTCCCTGTTGTTTTCAAAGTAAGATTCCAGTTTTCCACTGAGCTTTTCAAAAATATGATCAAATATTCCTGGCCGGTAATGATTGCAGGAATGGCTTTTATGGTCAATGAAAATTTTGATAAAGCTATCCAGATCTACAATATTCCGGGTGAAGATGCCGGAGCCTATGGCGGATGCTATAAATTAGCCGTTTTAATGACCCTGTTTGTTACGGCTTACAGAATGGGAATCGAGCCGTTCTTTTTTAAGCAGATGAATAATAACAATGCTAAAAATACCTATGCTAAAGTAACAGAATATTTTACATTCTTTGCCTCGACGGTGGCCATGGGAATTATCGCCAATATTTCCTGGCTGAAGCAGATCCTTATTCCTAACAGCAGTTACTGGACAGCCATTGATATCATCCCGATTATCGTTATCGCCAACCTCTGCTTTGGAATTTACTATAACTTTTCCACATGGTATAAAGTAACAGACAGAACTAAAGTAGGAACCGTGATTTCATGGCTGGGAGCGTTCCTTACCATTATCTTAAATTTACTATTCCTCAGCAAATATGGATTTATGGTTTCTGCATGGGTAACGTTTATTGCATATTTCGTCATGATGGTCACCTCTTATCTCTTAGGACAGAAATATTACCCTATCCCATACCGTATCAAAAAAATGACCTTATTCCTTGGATTGCTGATGCTCTTCAGCTTTGTTATTGTTTATTTATTTGATTATAATTTCTGGGTAGGAAATCTTTTATTTCTTGTATATGCAGGAGTTTTAATCTATTCAGAAAAAAATATGCTGCTATCAAGAATCAGGAAAAACTAATTATGGCCTCTAATTTGATACTACTGAATTCTTTAAAAAAAATTAATCAGGTGATGGATTAAAGATGATAATTATTAGGATCAGCAATGATTTTTATGATTAACTTTAAGCCTAAACAAATTATAAAATAACAAATAAAACATTGTCATATAATCTATGAAAATAATTGTTCCTATGGCTGGACGTGGTTCCAGATTACGTCCACATACTCTGACAGTTCCAAAACCTCTTATTCCGATTGCAGGAAAACCTATCGTACAGAGACTGGTGGAAGATATTGCTAAAGTGGCAGGTGAAAAAATTGAGGAAGTAGCATTTATCATTGGGGATTTCGGACCGGAGATTGAAAAATCTCTGCTTCAGATCGCTGAAAAGCTGGGAGCAAAGGGCAGTATATACTACCAGAACGACCCACTTGGTACCGCACATGCTATTAAATGTGCAGAAGATTCCATGCAGGGAGATGTAGTGATCGCTTTTGCAGATACACTTTTCCGTGCAGATTTCCAGCTTGACAAAAACTCCGATGGAGTGATCTGGGTAAAAAGCGTGGAAGATCCGTCTGCTTTCGGAGTTGTAAAATTAGATAACTACGGTTTTATCACAGATTTCGTTGAAAAACCTCAGACTTTCGTTTCAGATCTTGCCATCATTGGTATTTATTACTTCAACAGTGCTGAAAAGCTGATGAACGAGATCAACTATATTATGGATAATAATATTAAAAACGGAGGTGAATATCAGTTGACAACAGCATTGGAAAACCTTAGGGCCAAAGGAGCCAAATTCACTTTAGGAAAAGTAAATGACTGGATGGACTGCGGTAACAAAAATGCCACCGTAGAAACCAACAGCAAAATCCTTGAGTATGAAAGAGAAGAGATGCTTAACTACCCGGCAACTGCGGTTATTGAAAATTCATTGATCATTCAGCCATGTTTTATCGGGGAAAATGTAAAGATTTCCAATTCTAAAATTGGTCCTGGCGTTTCATTGGGAAACAACACGGTTATTGTGAACTCCAATATTGAAAACTCTTTGATCCAGGAAAATACAAGGATCAATCACGGGAACCTTTCCAATTCCATGATCGGGAATTCGGCACAGTACTTTGGAGTTTCCAGAGAGATTTCTTTGGGTGATTATTCCGTTTTAGATTTTTTATCTAAATAAGATCAGAAATATTTAATATAAAACAACATACGTCCGGACCACACAACATTCCTTGTGTGGTTTGGCGTTAATATTGCAGCGTATTTTTTTAATTGAAAGATAAATACATGAAAAACTGGATCCCGATACTTCTTATATTTCTTACCCTGTCATCCTGTAAAACCAGACATGCAGCTAAAAACAATACCGGCAATACGCAGGACAGCACAATCGTAGCAGATGACAATGGAAATCCCAAAGATGCCAATGAACCGGTAAGAGATAAACTTACCTTCTACGAGCATGTACTTATCCCGCCGAAATTTGATCAGATCAAGATCAACAGTAAAGTTAATGTAGAAACAGGAAACTTCATCCCAACCCTTGATGCTGTAATTTATATTGAAAATAACCAGAAGGTATGGATGAATCTTCAGGCATTTTTCTTTACCGTTGCCAAAGGGATTGCCACGCCTGAAGGGATCAAAGGACAGGACAAAACCAGCAAAACCTATATCGATTCAGATTTTGATTATTTAAATAATCTTCTTAATGTCAATTTTATTGATTACAAATCACTGGAAAAAATACTGATGGGAAGAACTTTTGTTAAAATCAGTGATTCCCAGTTTACCCTGACTAAAAATATGCAGGGCTTTAAAATGGTTTCCAATACCACCCAGAAAATCGTAACCGATCAAAAAACCAGGGAATATAAAATCGCTCTTCAGTATGATAACAATTACGATCTTTTAAGCGTTAATTTAAAAGATGTTTTATCTCCTGATGAACTGGAAATCTCTTACAGCAACTGGAATGAATACAATGGAATCCGCCTTCCGAAAAATGTTAAAATAATTATAAAAGGATCAAAATCTAGCCAAATTTTACTGGAAAACACGAAATTTGATTTTTCGAGGATGGAAACACCTTATTCTGTACCATCCAGTTATAAGAAAATTGAGATTAAATGATTAAAAAATTTAGCTTTTTAATAGGTATTCTTCTGTTCGGAATTCATCAGGGACAGCAGAGCAAGGAACAGCTTCAGAAACAGAATGCCGATCTTAAAAAACAAATTGTACAGATAAATACAGACCTGGCGAAAACGAGAACTGAATCCAAACTTTCAGTCGCGTATCTTAATAATGTCAATAAAAAACTCGTTCTGAGAGAAAAGGTATACACCAATACTCAGAAAGAAAAAAGATTTATTGAAGATGAGATCTATCTGCGTCAGCTGGAAATCAACCGTCAAAATAAAGAACTGGCAGTTCTCAGAAAGAATTATGCCGAAGTTCTTGTTAATGCTTACAAAAATAAAGGGGTACAGAACAAAGTAACCTTTATTCTCTCATCCAAAAATTTAGGGGAAGCTATAAGAAGAGTTCAGTATCTGAAACAATATGCTGACTATCAGGATAAAAAAGCGGCAGAAATAAGCAATGCAGCTGCCCAGATCAAAAAATCAATCGCACAAAAACAGAATTCTGCAAGAGAAAAAGAAAACCTTCTGATCAATCAGCAGAAAGATCTGGCAACCATCAATGCTGAAAGAGCACAGAAAGAACAACTACTGGCAGATTTTAAGAAAAACGAAGCTAAACTTACGGTAGAACTTAAGCAAAAACAGGTTCAGTCCAAAGCTTTGGAAGGACAAATCAGAGCCATTATCGCAGAAGAAATCAGAATAGCTAAAGCGGAAGAAGAAGCAAGAAAAAAAGCCGAGGCGGAAAAAATCCGTATGGCTAAAATTATTGCAGATAGAGAAAAAGCAAGAATCGAAGCTGAAGCCAAAGCAAGAGCTGAGGCATTGGAAAGAGAAAGAAAACTTGCTGAAATTGAAGCTAAAAAAGCAGCAGATCTTGCGGCAAAAAGAGCTGAAGAAGAAAGAAAACGTAATGAAGAGGCTGCAAGAGCTGAAGCCAATGCAAAAGACGAGGCCAGAAGAGTGGCAGCGAAAAAAGCATCGGACGAAGCCAATGCCAGAGCCAAAGAAGCATCGGACAAACTTATCGCAGCAAGAGCAGCAGAAGCCGCACTGAACAAGAAAAAAGAAGAAGAGAAAAAAGCTGCCGAAACCAAAGCCATGACCAGTTATGGAGTAACCACAGCTACAGGAAGCAGTTTCGCAGACAGCAGAGGAAGACTTGGCTATCCGGCAGACAGGGCCGGACAGATTACCCACAGATTCGGAAGACAGCCCCACCCGGTTTTCAAAAATATTGTTGAGGAAAATACAGGGATTAAAATAGCCGTACCTTCAGGTACCCGTGCCAAATCCGTATACCCAGGATCAGTCTCTTCTGTATTGGCAAACAGTGACGGAACAAAAACCGTAATGGTGAAACATGGAAACTATTTCACGATTTATTCCAATCTGGGAAGCGTAAGCGTATCCAAAGGACAGCAGGTTTCCTCCGGTACTCCGGTAGGGACAGTAGCCCAGGATTTCGATGGTTCCTATACCCTTGATTTCCAGGTATGGAACGGAAATACACCAGTTGATCCATTAGGTTGGATTTCATATTAAAAAAAGCGTAACTTTGCAAAAATCTTAAGAGATGAACACACTAACAATACTTGCCTTATCTTGGCAGCACATCCTTATCGTAGCAATCCTTTTGGTATTGTTGTTCGGAGGAAAGAAAATTCCGGAACTAATGAGAGGAGTTGGTTCAGGAATCAAAGAATTTAAAGATGCAGTGAAGGAAGAAGACAAACCAGGTTCTGAAAACAAAACCTCTTCTACCAATAACAATAACACTACCAGCAACTAAAATTCTTCAGAATTAATGAATTTTACTGAGACTGCATGGAAAGTCTTCAATCAGTCTATTGAAGATTATCACGTGTCCGATGACGTTAACTCTCTAATTAATAACCCGTTTGAAAAAGACACTTTGGAACGGATTTTGTATGCAAAGAACTGGATTGATACCGTTCAATGGCATTTGGAAGATATTATTAGAGATGAAAATATTGATCCCGCTGAAGCTCTTCAGCTGAAGAGAACGATAGATGCATCTAACCAGAAAAGAACTGATCTGGTAGAATTTATCGATAGCTGGTTCCTTACAAAGTTTGAAAATATAACTCCGAAACCCGATGCAAAAATCAATACAGAAACTCCCGCTTGGGCTGTAGACAGATTATCAATTCTTGCATTAAAGGTTTATCATATGTCGTTAGAGGCCAATAGAGAATCCGCTTCTGAAGAGCACCGTGCCAATTGCCAGGCTAAACTGGAGGTACTGCTTACTCAGAAAGAAGACCTATCAACTTCTATAGATCAGTTGCTTGCTGATATTGAATCCGGTAACGTTAAGATGAAAGTATACAAACAAATGAAAATGTATAATGATGATAGTCTTAACCCGATCCTTTATCAAAAGGGGCAACAGAAATGAGAAAACTATTTTTTTTTGGAGTACTACTATTAATCATAACTTCCTGCGCAACGGAGAAGCTTAACCTTTCCCCGTTGTCTAATAACTTTTATAGCGAAACCAAAGGTTCTAATTCCGACAGAGGCGCAAAAAAAGGCTTTGATATCAATCTGAAAGAAAATGTAAACGCTTCTGAAATTTCAAATCTGATTTCTACTTTTCCAAAGTTTAAGAATAACAGTTTGAATGATGAAGTGACCAGCTTGAAATACAGCCTCCAGAATTATCTGTATGCCATTGATGCCAACAACCCGGCAGGAAAAAACAGATCCATTAAAAGTTTCGAAAAATCGTACAAGAAAATTCAAAAACTCAGACAGCAGCTTGACAAAGATGATGATGAAGTTCTTAACAGATACCTGGTTCGTCTAAAAACCAACATTTCTGTGATCGAAGATTCTTTAAAAGGAAATTAAAAAACGAACCATTATTAATGATTAAAATTCAGGCAGAAGCCAATGTTCCTACAGAGCACGGCTCTTTCCGAATGATCGCTTTCTCCGAAAACGAAAACGACTGGATGCCACACATGGCCATCGTAGCAGAAAATACAGATTTTTCAAAACCGGTGAACGTACGTTTCCATTCCGAATGCATTACCGGAGAAGTTTTCCATTCAAAAAAATGTGAATGCGGGCAGCAACTGGATGCCGCAATGAAATATATCCATAAGCACGGAGGAATTATCGTATACCTTCGTCAGGAAGGACGAAATATAGGGATAATCAATAAGCTTAAAGCTTATTCCCTGCAGGAAAAAGGTTTAGATACCGTACAGGCAAATCTGCAGCTAGGTCTTCCTGCTGATGACAGAAATTTCGGGGTAGCTATTGAAATCCTCAATCTTTTAGAGGTAAAAGATATTAATCTTCTCACCAACAACCCTGAAAAAGTAAAATACGTTGTAGACAGCAATATCCATCTTAATTCAAGGATTCCTTTACAGATTCCAGCCAATGAGATCAGTAAAGGCTATCTGAAGACGAAAAAAGATTTCTTCGGTCATTTACTAGATGATAATGACAATTAGATAAAAATGAAAGCTCCGGAAATTCTCCGGAGCTTTTTTTATTATGGATGATAAGCCAGACTATTGTTTGGAAACAGACCAGCTGCCACTCCAGTGTTGAAAATTCCATGTTCCGGACTTCGTATGCAAACTCCCGTATAATATAAAGCCTTTTGGAGAAGGTGAAGGGTTTAAAGCACCGTTTGATCCCTGAAGACCGGTATAGTACACTTCCCCTGTATTTCCATTTTCAACCCTTGTTACTTCAATACTGCCGCTTTTACTTACATTTAAAATCAAAGTCCCGCTGATGGCATCTCCCGAGTAGGTTCCTACCCACTTTCCCATATAGGGAGAGGTATAGTTTTCTTCTGCATTATTCTGATGTATATTATCTAAAATTTCATCAGCACCTATACATGACAACAGACATAATGGTAAAATTATTAAAAATTGAAAGTAAAGCTTTTTAACCATGGGATCATATTATTTAAGATCATAAAATTAAACTTTTTTATCATCCAAAGAAATCGAGTTCCAAAAATATAAAATCAAAAGCTCCGGAATTTCTCCCGGAGCTTTTTTAATTATAAAAAACTGAAAAGATATTTTGTTTTTACTTACTAACTTTAGTCTGAATTTTAGACTCGTTAATATTGTAATACTTAATTACGCTGTTATAGTCGCTATAATCCACTGCACTTTTAGCCGTTTTTGCACCGCCACCTGTTCCTGATCCGTTAGCCGGAACAACAAGTACTCTGAATTTCTTATTCTGATAGTATGAAGGGTTAGCCGTTAAACTGAATGTAGAAGTAGAATTAATATTAATGGTAGCACCATATTTACTGAACTCATAAACATAATCTACAGCATCATTAGCTAAATTACCCACATAATAAGTGTATGGCAAAAGCTTCCAGATAGGAGAATCTCCATCGGTACCGGTCTGCATATAAATAAGTACCATATCGGACTGCACTAATGGGCTATTAAAATCATCACTCCATCTATAAAGATTATCATTAACCCTTGTAAAACTCGGTGTTATATCAAATGCCTGGCTTATTGTATCGTAGTCCTGGCCCTGTACAACAGTATCATCACTATTGTCACAGCTATAGGCTGTAAAACCTACAGCGCCCAGAAATAAAAAGAGAAGTATTTTTTTCATTTTTAGAAAAGTTTAGTTATTATTTATAAAGCGTATTCAAATCATATACCAAAAATTGCAAAAACTTTGTTTTCATCATTTTTTTAATTGTATTTTTGTTCTTATTCAAAAGATCATGAAGAAATTGCTATATACTTCCCTCTTTATTTTTTCATTAATAAGCTTTACAGCCAAAGCTCAGTATCAGCCTAAAGACATTTCCAAAGAAGACCTGAAAAAGGCTCATCACTGGGTAGACAAGACTTACAGATCGCTTTCCCAGGATGAAAAGCTGGGCCAGCTGTTTATTGTAGCGCTTTATACAAACAAAGGGGAAGATTACATCAATCAGGTCAGAAACATTGTAGTGAATGATAAAATCGGGGGATTGATTTTAATGCAGGATGATGCAGCGAGAGAAATTAACCTGGTTAATGAATTTCAGCAGAAATCAAAAGTTCCGATGATGATCGGGATGGATGCGGAATGGGGATTGTTTCAAAGAATTGCCACAGCGCATAAATTTCCATGGGCGATGACTCTTGGAGCAATTCAGGATAAGAGCCTTATTTACCAGATGTCCGCCAAGATAGCGGAAGATTGTCATAGAATGGGCATCAACTGGGATTTCGCACCGGTTGTTGATGTGAACACCAATCCGAACAATCCTATTATCGGAAACAGAAGCTTCGGCTCGGAGGTCGATAATGTGATCAGTTCTGCCTTGTCTTACTCTAAAGGTCTTCAGGACAATACTATTCTTGCGGCAATCAAGCATTTCCCGGGACATGGCGACACCAGTACAGATTCTCACCTGGATCTGCCGGTAGTTCCCCATAATTTAGACAGGCTAAATACTGTTGAACTTGCTCCATTTAAGGCGTTAATGGATAAAGGAATTGGCGGTGTGATGGTAGCTCACCTGTATGTCCCAAGCCTTGAATCAGGAAAAGGAATTCCTGCCTCGGTGTCCAAAAATATAATTACCGGCGTACTGAAAGATAAACTGGGATACAAAGGCCTGATCATTACTGATGCCCTGAATATGGGGGCTGTTGCTAATAAATATAAACCCGGGGAACTGGACGCGCTTGCTTTTAAAGCAGGAAATGATATCATGCTATTCTCACAGGGAGTTTCAGAAGGAAAAAAATTAATTCAGAAAGCCATCGAAAAGGGTGAAATCTCACAATCCAGAGTGGAGGAAAGTGTAAAGAAAATCCTACTTACAAAATATTTCCTTGGCCTCGAAAAATACACTCCGAAAGATCCTGTAAATATTAACAGCGATCTGAATAATGATTCTCATAAAACTTTGGTACAGAATCTTTATGCCAATGCCCTGACTTTACTGAAAGATGATCGGAAATTACTTCCTGTTGCCGGAAAACAGGTTTATTACGTTCCGCTGGAAGAAGCTTCTTATCAGACATTCGCTAATCAGCTTGGCGCTAATGTGACCGTAAAAAAAGCAAATGAGATCAGCACAATTCCTGCAGGCTCTACAGTAATCGTAGGATTTCATAAAGATAATTCATCAGCATACAAACCTTATAAAATCTCAGCTGAATCCAAAAAAATCCTTGCTGATCTTACCGGAAACCAAAATGTTATTTTAAATGTTTTCGGTAGTGCTTACGCTTTAAAAGACATTGATATTTCAAAAGTATCTACAGTCCTTGTATCTTATGAAAATAATGATGATTCAATGACCGCAACGGCCAATGCCCTGAACGGAAAAACAAAAATATGGGGCAGACTGCCTGTCCTTGTCAATGATCAGCTGAAAGCCGGTATGGGAATCGACAGCATCCCGGTTTCTACTGTGAATACGAATACAACAGTTTCTACAACATCAAAACAACAATAATCTAATGAAAATAGGCATACTTTGCTATCCAACATACGGCGGAAGCGGAATCGTAGCAACAGAGCTGGGAATGTCCCTGGCCAATAAAGGCTATGAAGTTCACTTTATAAGCTCTGCACTTCCCGCAAGATTAGACATTACGAATCCCAATATTTTCTTTCACCGGGTAAATGTACAGACTTATCCGCTTTTCCAGTATCAGCCTTATGATATTGCATTAAGTTCGATGATCTATCGTGTAGTGAATCTGTATAAGCTGGATCTGCTGCACGCTCATTATGCCATTCCGTACGCCTACGCAGCGTTTACGGCCAAACAGATGCTTAAAGAAGATCATAATGATATTCCTCTGGTAACTACCCTTCACGGAACAGATATTACCCTTGTAGGCCAGCATCCGAGCTATAAGCATGCTGTAGAATTTTCCATCAACCAGTCGGATGCCATTACTTCAGTTTCTGAAAGTCTGAAAAAAGATACACTTCAATTCTTTAATATCAAAAAAGAAATACAGGTGATTACCAACTTTATTGATAATTCTGAATTCGACGACTGTACGGAATGCCAGAGGACCCAGTTTGCCAGTCCCGATGAGAAAATCCTGATTCATGTTTCCAACCTTCGTCCGGTGAAGCGTGTAGATGAAGTCCTTCAGATCTTCAAAAATGTGGAGAAAAAGGTAAAATCTAAACTGATTATCATAGGTGAAGGACCGGATATGGAAAAGGTAAACCAGTTCCTGGAAGAAAATCCTGAACTCATTTCAAAGATCCGTCTTTTAGGAAAAGTAAATGATCTGTACAAAATCCTACAGCTTTCTGATGTATTCCTGCTTCCTTCCGAACAGGAAAGTTTCGGTCTGGCAGCACTTGAAGCTATGGCAGCCTATACTCCGGTAATAAGTTCTAACGCCGGCGGAATTCCTGAGGTAAACATCCAGGGTGAAACCGGTTTCTTAGCAGAGATCGGAAATGTAGAGGCGATGAGCAACTATACGATAAAACTATTGAGCAATGATGATCTTTTAACCCAAATGAAGAAAAATGCGAAAGATCAGGCTATAAAATTCGATTTGAAAAACATTCTTCCTATCTATGAGGAAATGTATAGAACGACTATAGAAAACTTTAAAAAGGAGCTTGCGAAGGCATAACCAGCTCTTTTCTATACCTTATAAAACCTTCTGCAATGCGGAAGGTTTTATTTTTTATTGAATCAAAAACTTAAATTTTATAAATCCATATTCTGGATAAAGCTTCTCAGGTCATCATTTTTGCCCAATCCCATTTTCTGTTTTAGCCGGTATTTGGCAACCCGTACGGTATTCGGGTCTGCTTTAAGGATATTTGCGATCTGCTGATTATCCATATTCATGTAAATGTACGCTGCATATTTCATATCAAGATTGGATAATTTTGCAGTTGATTTACTGGCCAGGGATTTAAAAAAATCGGGGTGAACTTTTTCTACAATGTTCTGGATTTCATTAAATTCATTTTCATTCAGCAGATCTTCTTTCCAGATTTTATCCAGGCTGGTTTCCGTTTTATCGTTCATTCTGGATTTGAGGCCTTTAATAAAATTATTCTTGTAATCCAGCCTTAGCGATATGGCGAGGGCATGTTTTTTTAATCTTTCCTGCTGAATAACCAGGATTTTCTGCTCTGCTTCCAGCAAGGCTATATTTTTTTTGTTCAGCTCATATTTATTATTGAAAGTATAATACAGAGAGACTCCGGCCACAATGATAAGGATAATAATGACAATATAAAGTATCTGCCTTTTTCCCAATTCGGTTATCTGCTGGTTTTTCTGCTCTGCATTATAAAAAAGCTTCATGATTCCAACATTATTGCTTAATCTTTTTTTACCATCATCTTTGATGATATCTTTTATTTTTTTTTCATAGGTCAGTGCTTTTTTAAAGTCATTCTGCTTTTGATAAATATTGGACAGGTTTTCAAAAACCGCAATTTTATTAATCAATTTATAATAATTGTTGGCGTCATAGTATTGATAGGCTTTAAGGTAGAATTCTTCGGCTTTTTTATAGTTTTTCATCCCTTCGTAGGTAAAGCCGATGTTACCGTACACATCACTCCTGTATTTCTCAAGTGTTTTATTATCATTAATAACCTTTTCAGCCAGGGCATTCAGCTCCATCGCTTTTTCATATTGTTTCGGGGTCACCAGATTTAATGCATATGAATAGTTGATATAATATACCATGAACGATTTTTCCCTTGCAGCAGGCTCCTTTATGAGTTTCGCATACTGGTAGGATTGATTATAAAAACTGACGGCTGCATCAATATCTTTTTTATGACCTGAACGGATAAATTCATCTAAACATGAGTTACCTAATCTGCTCAGAGACCAGCTTATCAGAACCGGATTACCTGTTTTAATTGCATAATCACGGGTTTTATAATATCCTGAAAAGTCACTGTTGTATACCTGTTTCAAAAAGTACAGCAAGGTGAGCATAAAATTCTCGTTGGGTGACTTACTGAAGGTATTGAAGCTTTTATTGAAGAAATTTAAGAAAAGTTCATCATCACTTGATTCCATAAAATAACCTGCATAACCGTAATTGACATAGGCATTATCCAATGGATTCTTTGTTTTCTGGGCAATAAGCTCTGCCTGGTTTAATATTTCCGCTCTTTTACGTCTGTCCTTAATCATAGAATAATAAAAGGAAAGATAAACATAGCCTATTACTTTTCTGGACTCGTCTTTTGAAGCCAGATAGTCTGAGTAGATAAGATCCTTTGCTTTTACAAGTTCATTGCTGAATAAATAGGTATAAATCAACTGCTGTTCTTTATCAAAATCACTTTGTGAAAAATACATATGGCTGAAGCAAGTAAAAACAAAAATCAAAATATTTTTTTTATTCACCCTCTATTACAATTACGTTAACGGTTAATGTGTGTGTTTTTTATGTAGTGTACAAATATATACCTGAGCTTTATATAAATGAAAAAAAGTTCTATTTTATAGCATGCGAACCATGTCAGTTTAAAGCATTAGTAATCAAAACATTAACCAATCCTGTACATACTTTGTACATACCCTATTTTAAGCTTGTAAATAAATTGTTTCCTGTATTTCTTACCTGTTAAGGTTTAGAATAACATATTTGCATTCATAAGAATTATATTTTCCTCATAAAATATTTCTGAACATAAAATAATCAGATTAAATATTCTATTCGATAAATAAAAATCTACATCTATAAAAAAAACAAAAAAAATATACTCATCACAGAATACATAAAAAATTCACTTCCTGCACAAGATAAAGTATAAAAACAGTCGGAAAACGAACTTAAAAAAGACTATAAAAACATAAATACTTTTCATCTGAGATACACTATGAACTATACAGATAATGAATTGAAGAAAAATATCAGGAGCTATAAATTCCTGAAGATGCTGCAACGTTTTAAAACCGTGATCTATCTGGTTCTTTTGATTTTGTCTTTCGTATTAATCTATTATTTGAAGAATTACTGAATCCTCTTTTGATTCCAGTAAAGAACGTTATACAATTTTCAATCCCGGTGCCTAAAAAAACACAATTAAAATAGTCTTGGGTTAGAGGCGAGGGGGCACCACTATTAACCACTATAAATTTTGAAAGGTGATGCTGTTTTTTACACATCACCTTTCATTTTAAGTTTAAGCCAAACATGTCATGATAAGCAGAAATACAGTTGCCAAATGGAAGAAAATGGTATAATAAATTCACTATAAATTTCATTTGGAAAATATTTTTCCTACAATTCATAAAATGTTTAGAATGTTCGCGGAAAACTTTAATGTAAGGCTAACAAAAGCCTGATATTTCCCTTATATTTATCGTCACACTATGACGGAAAAGCTGCTTCAATATCTTTGGAACCATAAGGTTTTCAAACATTTCGACTTCAAGGATATTGAAGGGCAACCTGTTGAGATCATCAGCTTCGGAAAATGGAATACGAATGCAGGTCCGGATTTCCTTGATGCGAAAATTAAAATAAAAGACCTTGTCATTGCCGGACATATTGAGCTTCACGTGCGTGCTTCCGATTGGGTTTTCCATAACCATTCCCAGGATCCCAATTATCAAAATATTATCCTCCATGTTGTTTATGAAAATAATGCCGAGATCAGTGAGCTCCTCTCTAAAAACGTTCCTACGCTGGAACTGAAAAACTATATTGACCCCACCCTACTTTGGAAATACGAAAAGCTCATTAACGGAACGCTGTTTATTCCCTGTGAAAACATTTTCGATTCCACCAAAATTCCACCTGGTTTTCATGAAGCCAATATCCTTAAAAAGCTGGATGAAAAATCCCTGGAACTGGAAGCAAGCTTAGAAAACTACAAAAACAATTTTGAAGCTGTTCTTTTTCATAGTCTGGCCTATTCCTTCGGATTAAAGGTAAATGCCCATATTTTCAGGCAGATCGCGGAAAGTATAGATTTCAGTATCGTTAACAAGATCCGGCAGAATGAATCCCAGCTGGAAGCTTTACTGTTTGGTATTTCCGGATGGCTCGATCATCCGAAAGACAGCAGAATGATGATATGGAAAAGAGAGTTTGAATTTTTACGTAAAAAATTTAATATCCCGAACCTAACATTTAATCCTAAATTTTTAAGACTGCGTCCTCCCAACTTTCCTACACTCCGTCTTTCCCAGCTTGCCGATTTATATTACAGACACCAGAATCTGTTTTCAAAGATCATTAAAGCTAAAAGTATGAATGACCTGTACGAGGTTTTTGCTCCGGTAAAAGCATCTGAATATTGGGATTTTCATTTTAATTTCGGGACCGTTTCTAAATTTCAGCCTAAAACATTGAGCAGGGATTTTATTGAATTGGTTATCCTTAATACTGTACTTCCATTAAAATATACTTATCACAAATATCACAGTGAAGAAATTACGGATGAAATACTGGAATTGTACAGGAACAGCCCGGCTGAAAAAAACACTGTAATTTCAGGATGGAAGAAACTTGGCATGAAGGTAGAAAATGCTTTGGAGAGCCAGAGTCTTATTTATCATCATAAAATCTCGTGTGAAGAAAAAAATTGCTTAAATTGCAGTATTGGATTTAAACTTTTAAAAGAATCTTCTAATGTTTGATAATATCCGCCACAAAATGGAAAGAGAATGGTTTGGCGTCCTTACGAGAATGGGGGCTAAGCTGGGGATTCCCGTATCTAAATTAAGGGTTTTTTTTATCTATTCTACTTTTGCAACTGCCGGCTTCTTTTTTTTAATTTACCTGGGGCTGGCATTCACGCTTTGGATCAAAGATATTTTTATCACCAGAAGACCAAGCGTTTTTGATTTATAATTATGGAATTTTTACCGATTACTTCTGCCGAAGACTATAGAGTCCAGGACATCTATTCGTCTTATTCCAGCACATTTCCCGCAGATGAACAAAGGGACTGGAAACAATTTGCCGCTTTATTTTCAAACCCTTATGTGAAGGTGATTTCTGTACTTCATGAATCTCAGGCCATTGGCTATCTTATCCTGTGGGAACTGAGCTCTTATGTTTTTGTAGAACATTTTGAAGTTTTCGAAGCATTCAGAAGCCAGAAACTGGGATCACATATTACAGGATATCTGTTTAAAACCTATCCCAGAATTATTTTGGAGATAGAGCCTGATCATCTGGGCGACGACGCTAAAAGACGTTATTCCTTCTATCAGAAAAACGGGTTTACCCTGATTGACGAAATGTACGTACAGCCAAGTTATGGTGAAGGGAAAAAACCTTTGGATCTTTGGCTGCTTGCCAATTATACCCCCGAAAACTTAAACAATGTGAAAGAGGAAATCTATGACATTGTGTATCATTAAACATGAAGCCGCCGGAAATTCCGGCGGCTTATTTTTTTGACCACCCCGTCAGATCTTCGATCTGCTACCCCTCCGGAGGAGGGTAATGGATAGACAACTATTTGTAGTATTGTAGAGGGTTTTAGTTGACTTCGTATTCCAGTTTTATAGTAATATTTGCTTCTTTTTCTTTGGAAGAAGTATTGAATGTTCCGCCGTAGGAATAGTCTTCATTGGAATTGGGTTCTGTAATCTGAATGACTCCCATTGTTGCTTTTTTAAGGCTTCCCAGGCTGCTTCCGGAATTTTCTGCGATCTTTTCTGCTCTTTCCCTGGCATCCTTGGTTGCACTGGCTATCATTTCCTGCTTTACCGTGGCCAGTTTAGTATAAAAATAAGAAGGTGCTGAAGAAGTAAACTCAATACCGCGGTTGATAATTTCTGTGATGTTTCTGGAAAGATTCTCGATTTTCACCACTTCCTTGCTTTCAATAGAAACCTTTTGGGTAAGATTATACCCTGAGAATTCACCCTGCACGTAATTTCCGTTAGAGTCGTTATAACTTCTGAACTGTTTTTGAATATCTACAGAGGAGAATACGATCTCAGCCTGCTTAATACCTTTTGAAAGAAGATAATCGTTAATTACCTTTCTGTCTATCGCCAGCTCATCATAAGCCGCTTTCAGATCGGAATTATTTTTTGAAAAGCTTCCGGACCATGTAATCAGATCGGAAGTAAACTGTTTCGTACCTAATCCTGTGACGGAAATGGTATTTTCAGATTTATTCCTGTTTTTTACAGCATTTCCCAATAATCCGAGCCCAAGGACAAAACCCAACGCTCCAACTGCTACTGCAATAATATTTTTATTCATAAATTGGTTTGTGATTGATTGATATTGTATAGCAATACATCAATTTTCATTCCGAATTTTAAGAATTTATTAACATTTATTCCTGTAATTTTTTCTGCTTTACCCGCTCCAGATAAGCAGGTATAGTTTCTTCCATTCTTAAAAGGACTCCGGATAGGTTTCTTGCTTTTACATAGGTCCAGACCTGAGGTTTCACTTCAAATGAATATTGGATGAACTCTGAAATCCTTTCTTCCGGAATACCTGCTTTGGTAAAATATTCATTATCCACCCTGTTCCTTACCCATGCAATATGTTCCTGGAGATCATCATATCTGTACTGTCTTTTCTGACGCCTGGCTTTTCCGCTTATCAGGTCATAAGCTCCCTGAACATCCAGGCCGCCCAAAAGTATCGGGAGAAGTACCTGCTTCACTTCTGCCGGTTTTTCCCTCATCTTTCCTACAGGTTGTGGTAAGCCTATTGCCTCCTGTACAATCTCACCTTTATTTACCTTTGCTGCCAGCCTGGAATCCGTTTCAAGATCACCGGTTGGCTTTTTAACAACTTTCACTTCTTCAATTTCTTTGGGGATTGGGACGAGGGTTATCAAAAGCTGTGCATTGAATCCACCAGCAGGTACAATGACGGAAACCCTCCTGAAATCTGCCCTTACAAATCTCAGCTCATCATTCGGAGCTGCTTCAATAGAGAACATCCCCATAGAATTGGAGTAAACTTTTTGGTCACTGGACATATTAATTACAATAACAGAATTAAGATCTGCTCCACTGTCATCAGTAATATGACCTGTAACGGTTTCCTGTGAAAAGCAATGAATAAACATGAAAATAAGAAGAAGCGAAAATTTCTTCCATTTAATGATGGAAACCGCATTCAAATTTCTATTGCTGCTATTCATCACAACTTCACAAAACGGAACTGTAAAAATATTTTCCCTGATGTAAGTTCTCACCGTATTTATCTTTGAGTCTGCGGGGCACGGTAAGAAGAAATTCTCGTCAATACAAACCGCTGAAATCTATGAAGGTCAGCATCGCTGCAGAACCCATATTTCAGGATAGTTTTTCTTTCAAAACCACCAGCCAGAACATAGCCGATAAAGTGGTCAATCTGAGATTTATCAATTTTCAGATCTGTAAAATATTCTTCGCCGAGGGCTGTTTTCAGATAACTGCCCAAATCAATATCATCCCATTTATTTTTAACTTTACCTATAGAAAAGCCCTGCCCTTTAGGCTGTACAAATTCGCCAGGTTTTGCGGCAAGTATTCTTGGATCTGATTTCTGTGCAATATAGCGGTCAATATCTTTGTTCAGCTTCTCTACTTTTTTAGGTCTGTTAAGATTCTTTGCATCAATTTTAAGATCACCAGTAATTCCCTGTTTCACTTCTACTTCGGGAATCAGTATTGTTTCTCTTACTAAAGTAATATTGAGGGGAGATGCTATATTTTCACCGGAAACTTTTTTAACCAGACGTTCGTAGCCTACCCTTACAAACCGAAGCTCATCTCCTGCCCTTCCGGAAACCATGAAGTGCCCGTCCCGGTTCGTCATAGTTCTTTCATCTGTTCTGATGTTGATGACTGTAACATCCGGCATTTCCGAATTATCTTCTGAAGTTACTTTTCCAAAAATATAATTCTGGGCATTGCTATTAATGAAAAGAAAGGAAGTTAAAAGAAAGAGTAGTTTAAATTTCACGGACAGTTTTTTATAGAGCAAAGCTAAAATTATTTTTAATCCAAATGGCAAGTTTAACCACAGTTAACGTGTTTTAGCATTTCTTTTTGATTTTTGCCGGGCAAACTGTTAAATCGCTCCTCCAAATTGTTAAAATTTCACTTAAAAATTAGCTAACTTGCAGTCTCAATTCTAAATTCAGCAATGCAAAATTCTTATACAGTCATCAATGCTTCCGCCGGTTCAGGGAAAACTTACGCCCTTGTCCAGAGACTTTTGATGATCTGTCTGCGCTATCCCAACCAGCAGCAGTCGATCCGGAATATTCTAGCCCTTACCTTTACCAATAAAGCGGCTAATGAGATGAAGGAGAGAATTTTATCCTGGCTTGGAAATTTCTCTGCAGATAATTTTGCTGAAAATAATGATCTGAAAAATATTCAGAAGGCCTTTGAAGCTGAAGGACTGAAAATTACCATTGATGAACTTCATGTCCGCTCAAAAAAATTACTGGATTATGTACTTCACAATTATTCTACCTTAAATATCGGAACAATTGACCGTTTTAATTCAAGACTGGTAAGAAGCTTTTCCTATGAATTGGGCTTAGCCAAAAATTTCAATCTTGAAATAGAAGCTGAACCGTTCCTGATCGAAGCTGTGGATAAAATGCTTGATCAGATCGGCGAGAATGAAAATATCTCCAATTCTTTCATGGATTATGTAGATTACAGCCTGGAAAACAATGAAAGGATCAATCTTAATAAAAACCTTTATGATTCCGCCAAGGAGTTTGTAAAGGATATTCACTATGAGCACCTGAAAAGCAATAAAAGCTTTGATGATACGAACTACGAGAATATAAAAAATACGCTCAGAAAGGAAATCGTACAAAATAAGAAACGGTCTGCAGAAATTGCCGCAACATCTATTGAGCTGTTCCGGTCGAGAAATATAGAAATCGAGGATTTTGCTCAGGGTAAAAACGGAATCGGAGGATTTTTCACTAAAGTACAGGATTTTTACAATCAGAAAAGGCCGGGTTTTCCTTTTCCAACCACCCTTGAAGAATCGGTCGTCAGTAATTACAGGAAAGGAGCTTCATCAAAATCCAAAAGTAAAGAATCTGATATCCTGGAAATTCTGGATCAGCTTCTTGACAACAGAATGCAGCTGATCCTTTTGTATATTGAGACCCAGAAGAAAGAAAAAATATTATCAGCCCTTCTTCCGCTAAAAGTAAATAAAGATATCCAGGACGAATTAAAAAAAATTGAAGAGGAAAACGACCTTGTTTTGCTTTCAAAATTCAATATTCTGATCAATGAAAACCTTAAGAATGAGCCGTCAGCCTTTATTTATGAGAAAGTAGGCTCGCAGTTTCAGCATTATTTCTTTGATGAATTTCAGGATACCTCTGAGCTTCAGTGGCAGAATTTTGTTCCTCTTCGTGATCATAGCGTTTCTACAGAAAATACTTCTTTTACGCTCGTAGGCGATCCCAAACAGAGTATCTACAGGTTTCGTGGCGGGGAAAGCAAGTTGATGCTGGATATTATCAACAAGAAAGAATTTTCGCCAAAGGAAGCAGATCTTCTTGTATTAAAGGATAACTGGCGTAGCGCTAAAAATATTGTTCAGTTTAATAATGAGCTGTACCGTTATCATTCATCAGGTTTAGAGGAAGAGCACCGGAATATTTTTGGGGAAGATGCTGAACAGAGCTCAAAATCCCGGATCGATGGCCGTGTGAAGGTCAACCTGATCGAAAATCTCACGAACGAGGATTTTTATAATGATACCTCAGAAAAAATGCGGAAGGATATTCAGGAAAGCCTGGATAATGGTTTTAAGTTTTCGGATATTACGATTTTATGCCGAGGAAACTTTGACATTTTCAGCTATTCACAAAAACTGGGAAATCTTAAAGTGAATTATCAGGGGGAGGAAACCAATATTAAAACCATTTCCGATAAAGGTCTGACCCTGGAACTTTCCAATACTTTGAAAGCGGTGGTTGAATTTCTCCGATGGGAAATCAATCCTAAAAACAGACCGAATCTGATCATGATGATGTATTACCTGAATACGTTGGGAAGAATTCACATGGCAGATTTTACATTGGAAATGAAAGAAATTCTGGATATAGAAACGCATGAGGAGATCCTGCTGTTCATGCAGAATAAATATTCACTCAAGCTTAAGCAGGATAATTTCCCAAGGTTTAATCTGTACAACTTTGTGGAATATTATATCAATGAATTTGCTGTGGAAAACAAGGAAACGGATTTCCTCCTGAACTTCCTCGAAATGCTTTTCAATTTCACTCAGAATGCCGGTGCCAGCACGAAAGAGTTTTTAAAATACTGGGATGAAGAGGCTTCTGCTTATACCATCCAGGCGTCGGAAAACATTGATGCTGTACAGATCATGACGATTCATAAATCGAAAGGACTGGAATTCCCGATTGTATTTATTCCAATGATGAACAAAAACCGTGACAGTGAGTTCACCAACTGGTTTGATACAAATAACGATGATGCCCTGAAATCCGTAAACATCAACCAGTTCAGTAAAAATCTGGAAGTCTACGATGAAGAAATAGAGGCATTTAACAAAAAAAATTCATACAAGAATCTTATTGACAGGTTATGTCTGCAATATGTGGCCACTACCCGGCCTGTGGAACAGTTGTTTTTCTACATTCAGAAGGCGAATAAAACATCCAATAATCTTGAGCTGCTGGAATTCTTTAATGAAAAAAACACCGAGGGAGCTGATGAATTCGACCTGTATGAAGTGCATCCTGAAATGCTGAAAAAAAATTTCAGTGACAAAATATCATTATTCAAGACCAAGAATATTCAGAATCTTAAAAACATCAATGAAAACAGGTCTTCCATAAAAATTGCCACACCTTCCAAAAATTATCAGGTACGGAATGAGAAGGTAAGAATCGGGCTTTTTGTCCATGAATTATTGTCGAAAATCAATACAGAAAAAGATATTGCCAAAGTCCTGGAAAGTTATCTACTGGATGGGCAGATTACTTTGGACGAAAAAAATGAGATCCAGGAAACACTGGTTCAGATCATCCGAAAATATTCTGAGTTCTTTGATGAAAAGTGGGAAGTGATTAATGAAAAAGATATTATGATCTCCGAGAGAGGCCAAAGTCATATGCTGCGTCCTGACCGCATTTTGAAGGGAGACGAAGGTTATATTATCGTCGATTTCAAAACAGGAGAGCAAAGTGAAAAAAACGAGCGCCAGATAGAGAGGTATAAAAATGTTCTGGAAAGCCTGGGAAGAAAGGTTTTAAAGACCCAGCTTATTTATCTTTAATCAAGAAATTTTATCCACAGCGTTTTCCACAACTAATGTGGATAATTTTGTGGATAACTGAATATAATCAAAACAAAACCGCCCCGCCGTTCTCCGAACGGCGGGGCGGTTTCTTACAATATAAAGTAATTAAGCTGTAGGATCAGGGGTAAATACTCTCTGAGACAATTCCTGATCAAAAAGATATAATGCAGATGGATTATCGCAAACCATCTTGATCTTTGTTACGTATTGGGAGGCACTTGCCTCTTCTTCTACCTGCTCATTGATAAACCACTGAAGGAAAGAAGTGGTTGCAAAATCTCCTTCATCATTGGCATTTTTTACAATGTTGAAAATACTTCTGGTTACTTTTTTCTCGTGCTCCAGTGCTTTTTCAAAAATATCGATAGCATTTTCGAACTCATGCGGAGGTTTTGCAATTTCCCCGATGATGATTTCCCCGCCTACGTCATTTAAAAAATCGAACATTTTATCTGCGTGCATCAATTCTTCTTTGCTCTGAACTCTGAAGTAATTCGCAATTCCGTCAAGGTCTTTTCCTGAAAACCAGGCAGACATAGAAAGGTAATATTGTGCGGCATATTGTTCGTGAGCGATCTGTTCGTTAATTAATGTTGCAATTTTTTCGCTGATCATAAGTATAAATTTATAGTCAAAAATACGCAATAAAAGCCCGAAATCAAAAGTTTTAATGAAAATTAATACAAAAAGGACGGAGAAAAACCCGTCCTTCACACATTAAAAAATCAAAATTATAAATAACTATTTTGCTTCCTGAACAGCAGTATTCATAGGCTTTCTCATCATTTTTCTATCCTTCATTGCTGTTTTTCTCTGCTCCATTTTAGCTTGTCTGTCAGCCTGCCATTTATCATATTGTTCCGGAGTCAGGATTTTCTTCATATCAGCATCCATTTGCGCTTTTTTAGCTTTCATTGCTTCCATCTTCGCTTGTCTGGCTTCCTTATTGTTGTCGAATTCAGCTTTCATTTCAGCTTTTCTTTTTTCATGAAGACTTTTGATCTGAGCTACCTGAGACTGGTTCAGATTAAGGTCTTTCTGCATCTGATCCAGATGCTCCTGTTCCCTCTGCTGCATTTTTTGCTGCATCTCAGCTCTTCTTGCCTGTTTGTCCTGTGGAGTTGTTGTTTGTTGTGCCATTGCAAAACCTCCTATTCCGATAAATGCTATTGCTAAAACTAATTTTTTCATCTTAAAAAATATTTAATTAATTGTTATATATCTTTTTGATTATTAGCTAAAAGATAAGTTAAAAGGTAATATTCATAAAAAATGTTAAATTTTAATATTAAAATAATAAAATAAAAAAAAGGACAGATCCTAAAACCTGCCCTTCACACCACTTAAATATAATATATGAAAATTATTATCTGCTTACTAAACGGCCTCTGAAACCACCCCCACCTCTGTTTTCACTGCTTCGGTTGTTCTGTTGCGGTCTTGATGAATTTTCAGATCGGAAGCCTCCGCTGTTACCCCTGAATCCTCCACTGTTATTTTCTCTTTGTGGAGCTCTTTCTCTGTTCATTTCATTGTTTCCTCTGAATCCACCGCCGTTATTTTCTCTTTGGGGTTTTTCTCTGTTTGCTTCATTATTTCCTCTGAAACCGCCATTGTTTCCATATCCTCCACGAACTCCGTTATTCTCAGAATTCCCTCTGAATCCACCGTTATTATTTTCATAACGGGTATTATCAGCCTGTTTACGGAAACCTCCTGTATCTTCTCTTCCTGAACCTCTGAATCCGTTATTGGATCTGCTACCGGTTCGGATTACATTGAAGGTTGGATTGTCCATTCTGCGGAACCTGGATCTGTCTACTCTATACACATTGATATTTACATTCCTGTATCTTGGCATTACCGCATATCTTGGTGCATAATATGTTCTTCTGTAATTCTGGAAGTAGACAACCGGGCTCATTCCTCTGTAATAATTGTTTTGGAAAACAACGAACACTCTTGGCCCTAAAATTCTTTCCAATGCATAAAATCTGTCATAGTACCATCTGTCAGGGTTATATCTGTAAAAATTATTCCATGTGGAAAAACTTACATACAGGTTATTAAGTGTTAGGATCTGATCGATCTGCCAGCGGTTCAGCCTGTTATCTCTGAAGAATACATTCCAGTTGATGTTGACTATACTGTTTCTGTAGTCGTTATAGTATCCCTGGTAATAATCACTAGGATAATAGTCCTGAGGATAGTTGTAATAATAATCGTCCGGGAAATAATTCCTGTCATCCTCATCATTGTAATAGCCATCGTTTCCGTAACCATTTCCATTCTGATAATATCCGTCATCTCCCCACCCATTATTTGGATACTGCTGGGCGGAAGACAAAACTGCCAGTCCCAAAGCAAATCCCAAAAATATTTTTTTCATCTCTATAGTCGTTAATTGGTTAGTATATAACAGAATATCTCTATTCTATCTTTTGGATATAAATACAAAAAAGAAGTTAAATCCTAAGATTAAACTTCTTTTAATTTAAAGTTAACTTATTGAAAATCAAATGTTAAATTTACATTCTTCCACTATCTTTTATCCAATAAGCAATTTTTTTATTGAAAGATTCTTTCCCTTTCAGGTCTTCAAGCTTTAAATGCATCCTGTAGCGCCAGTAATGTGGGAAAACTGCGGGATTATTGATCCTTTCATTATCTATATGCGGATTAGTCAGCTCAGGGTCCGTAGCCAGAAATTCCTGGATCGGAAAGACAGCCAGCATGGCTTCCGTGTAAAGGTGCTGCTTCATAATAATCTCTGCAAGATGGGAATCCATTTCATCAGGAGCTTTTCCATACTGGATCAGCTGTTGGTTAAAATATTTCTGTGTCAATGCAGGATCTTCTTTCCACCACTGTCTCAGGGTTGAGCTGTCGTGCGAAGAAGCAGTTACTACATTCATATAATCTGCTTTTTTAGGATTATAAAACGGAATATTTTCCGACGGCATTCTTTGAACCTTTAAAGCAATAATTGCCAGCTCATCCATTACAATAGGCACGCAGGCAGGAACCATTCCAAGGTCTTCCCCGCAAATGAGCATTTTGGTTGCGTTAAGGATAACCGGAAGTTTTTCCATTGCTTTTTCATACCAGAGATGATCCTGTCTTTTGAAGAAATAATCATGGTAAAGATCATAAATTGCCTTTCTTTCCCAATCCGAAAGATAAGCATAGGAATCAGTGTTAAACACATTAAACCTTGGATGATAAACCTTTTCGCCATTCCTTTCTTCAGGAAGAAACAATACATTGGCACACAAAGAAATAAGCTGATCTTCCAAAGAACCTCTGGGATTCTTTTTGAAATATTCCGACAGCTTTCTCTGGGTATCAAATTCTTCTTTAAAAGAGTAAGTTCCGTTGTTATTGTTGTCAATGAATTCAAATACCTTATTGCTGTCTTCTCCGAAATATTTCCACAAAATCCTGTCGTTGATGAAAGGTTTACAATATCTGTTAAAGTCAAAAGGAATATGTCTTGCTTTAAATTCATCCAGAACTACAGGAACTGCAGGATAGAAATACCCTAAAATTCCCTGTGTGGCAGAAATCGGCATCCTCCATATCCTGAAAAACCCTAAAATATGATCGATTCTCATGGCATCGAAATACTGTTCAAGTGCTTTGAACCTGTTTTTCCACCAGCGGTAATCATCCTCTTTCATGGCTTCCCAGTTGTAGGTAGGGAATTCCCAGTTCTGACCCAGCTCTGTAAACTGATCCGGCGGTGCTCCGGCCTGGAAATCCATTCCGAAAAGTTCAGGCTCGGTCCATGCTTCTACGGAGTATCTGTAAATACCAATCGGAAGATCTCCTTTTAGGGAAACTCCTAAGCTGTGGGTGTAATCGACGGCATCTTTTAATTGCAAATGAAGCTGATACTGCACCCAGGCGTGAAGCATGGAAGCATCATAGTCCTTACTTTTTGTAATGAAGAACTGTGATATTTTACCTGCAATATATTTTTTATGGGTCTTCCAGTCGTTAAAATTAGGGGTTTTATATTTATCTCTGAGTACGCAGAAAGCAGCATAAGGAGTCAGCCAGTAATCATTGTCTTTGATGAATTTCTTAAAGTTTCTGTCTTTATAGATTTTCTCTTTTTCCGCATTGAAAACAGCTTTTAAAAACTTCCATTTACCGGAAATCATCTTTTCGTAATCAATCAGGTCAAGAGCGTTTAAGGCTTCTTTTTCAGCCTGGTATTCAGAAACTACTTCTTCCGGTAAAGCAAAGTCAAGATTTTCCAGTGAAATATACTGCGGATGCAGTGCATAAACGGACACTGCAGCATACGGATAAGAGTCTGTCCATGAATAGTTGGCCGTAGTATCGTTAATCGGAAGGATCTGGATAATTCCAAGATTGGTTTCCTTCGTCCAGTCTGCAAGTTTTTTCAGATCGGAAAATTCTCCTACTCCAAAGCCATTTTCACTTCTCAAAGAAAAAACAGGAACTGCCACACCAGCGTCATGATACATCTGGTAAGACTTAAATTTAAAGTAGTGGTTGGAAACAATCTGGAGCACATCTTTAAGCTGATTAGCAACTGTGAATCTGTTCTCCCCGGTCTCCACATCAATAATTCTTCCTTCTTTTTTACTGTAAATGCAGTATTTAAACTGAATAAATTCGTTTTCAGGAATTTCAACGGAAGCTTCCCAGATTCCAAAATCTGTCTGCGAAAGGCGGATTGCTTTATTATAATCCCAGTTTCCTAAAGATGCCGTGCTTCCAAACAGGGCAATTTCCCAGTCCGGATTGTAAACAGGCGCTTCAATTCTGAATAAGTGGGTGTGTTTCTTTAAAATGACAGCTTTCTCCGGAACAAACTGGTTTAGCTTATTGTAAAGAATTTTATTGTTTAAATAATTTTCAGGGAAGTTTTTATTATTCCATTCATCGAAAATAATAAATTCCTTATAGTTGTGGGAGAAATTAAGATTGTGCAGCACAAATTCTTCTCTGAGAATATTGCCTTTTTCGTCGGCAAGCTGATATTTATACGAGATTGATTTTGAGAAATAATCTACTTCACATTTCCAAATACCGTTCTCCGCATTGAACATGGTATGAGTCTGGATAACAGCACCTTCACCATCTACAATCATAAGCTGCAGATTCTGTCCGGCCATTGCATTATATCCTACATTAAAGTATAGCTTCATCTATATTTTTTTTATAAAAATACATTATAATATCGAAAAATAAAACTTATTGAAGATCAAATAATCATTAAAAAAACCTTTCCAAAATTACTTGAAAAGGTTTACGTTTTATTAGAGTTAAAATAATTTACATCAATAATATAAGCTTTTATTGGGTAACTATAATTTTTTTACTTAATAATACTTTGCCGGATTCATCTGTAATGTTGACAATATAGGCTCCGTTTATTAAATTTTTAAGGAGTACCTGCTGATTAAGGGAACCATCTTTAACAGAAAGATCCTGTTTACCCACATTTTTCCCGGAAATATCAAAAACACTAAGCTTCAGATTTCCTTTTACAGATCTGTCGTTTACATTAACATTGATGAAATGCTCGTTTACTCTGGTCGGGAAAATATCAATATTGGCCAGGGCACTGACTGCAGAAGTTCTGTCGTTGGCAAAATATCTGCTCGCCAGATCATAAATATGAGGCTTCTCTCCGCCCGGAAGAGCTTTTGCCTGCAATGTCTGTAAATCTACTTCATATAGATTATCTCCTTTAGCACTTGCAATAACTACTTTTCCTTTGGAATTCACTGCGGAACCGTTCACTGAGTAATTATCCGGAATGCCGGAAACTTTACCTACAAATTTTGCATTCAGCTCCTTGACATTTATTTTAAAAACATTTCCTGAAGCGGAAAAAACATAAAAATTATTTTCAGCATCTGCGATCATATCGCCACCAAAACCGGTTTCCATTGATGTAAATGAGTTTTTCCCATTGGAAGCATCATCTGTAATAATTCCTAAATCGCTTACGATATACTGATTGCCCTTTTTGCTGATCTGTAATAACTGGGTTCCTACATTATTGAGGGCATAAATATTTCCGTCATATCCTGTAGCCATTCTTGTTATGTGAGAATTAATATCGCAGGAAGTTACTTTTGAAACGGTATTCTCCACCAAGGTGATCTCCTTTGTTTTCGCATTCAAAACATAAATATTGGATGAAAACATGGGCATATACACAAGGTTATTGTTTGACGGGTCATAAGCCAGTGCTGCCATTGTCACTGCCTGGGAATGGCTGTAAGAATTTTTATCTTCCGCTACAGGACCTTTTCTATCCTGGGAAAATACTTTTGCTGTCTCTTCAGATGAAAATACTTTTTCTCCAGAAGTTCCGTTTGCCGCATTCATGACACGGAAATCGCTAAACACTATGCTGGAGGTATCTTTTCCTGCAATAGCAAAAAAGTCCTGCTGTGCCTGGACATTAGCACCAAGCACAAGCAGAAAAAGAGGGAATAAATGTTTCTTCATACAATGTAGAATTTAGATTCGTGATCATTTTAGTTATAACTAAGTTACACATTTTACCAATTAAATGATAAAAAAATATTAGTATTTACATAACATTTACAATCATTTAATGTAATCTTTGAAATAATAACAATTTAAATTCTATTATTCCTCATATAAAAACTCCCGCCGGTCACACAGATTACAACAGATTGATCTGCAGAATCCACGTGACCGGCGGGAGCTTAGTATGTATTTGAGATTTAATTCAGAACGTAAGTTGTTCCGTCCCTTCCGTCTTTTAACTCAATACCTTCGGCAAGTAGTTTATCTCTGATCTGATCTGAGAGATCAAAGTTTTTTGATTTTCTGGCCTGGTTTCTAAGTTCTATTAAAACTTTCAAAGTCTGGTCAAGCTTCTCATTATTATTTTCTTCAATATTCTGGAGTCCTAAAACATCAAATACAAATGCATTCATTGTAGATTTTAAATCTTCAAGGTCTTCAGCAGAGATCGTTTCTTTACCGTCATTTAAAGCAAAAATATATTTTACAGCTTCAAATAAGTGAGCGATAAGAATCGGAGAATTGAAATCATCAGCCAGGGCATCATAAGATTTGGCCTTCCATTCTTTAAGATCAAAACCGGACTGTTTTTCGTTATCAGGAGTCACAGAGTTTAATAGTTTAATGGCTTCCATTAATCTGATAAACCCTTTTTCACTCGCGATCATTGCATCATTGGAAATATCCAGCACACTTCTGTAATGTGCCTGCAGGAAGCAAAAACGTACGATGGTAGGGTGAAAAGGCTTTTCAAAGAAATCGTTTTCTCCCGTAACCAGCTGCATAGGAAGAATATAGTTTCCTGTGGATTTACTCATACGCTGGGAATTCATGGTCAACATATTGGCATGCATCCAGTAATTAACCGGAGCAACATCATTGCAGGCTTTTCCCTGTGCAATTTCACATTCGTGGTGTGGGAATTTCAAATCCATTCCGCCGCCGTGAATATCAAATTTTTCACCTAAATATTTAGTGCTCATTGCTGTACATTCAAGATGCCATCCCGGGAAACCTTCGCCCCAGGGAGAATTCCATCTCATAATGTGAGCCGGGGATGCTTTTTTCCAAAGTGCAAAATCCTGAGGGTTTTTCTTTTCACCTTGTCCGTCAAGGTCGCGGGTATTGGCAAAAAGTTCTTCGATATTACGTTTTGAAAGTTCACCATAGTTCAGCCCTCTCTTGTTGTATTCCAGAACATCAAAATATACGGAACCGTTACTTTCGTAAGCAAAACCTCTTTCTATAAGCTTTTGGGTAAGCTCGATCTGTTCTACAATGTGGCCTGTAGCCGTAGGCTCAATATTAGGAGGAAGAAGGTTGAACAATTCCAGTACTTTATGAAAATCTACGGTATATTTCTGTACGATTTCCATAGGCTCCAGTTTTTCCAGACGGGTTTGTTTCACGAATCTGTCATTTTCAACATTTCCGTCGTCTGTAAGGTGCCCGGCATCGGTAATATTTCTTACATACCTTACTTTATACCCTAAATGCATCAGGGTACGGTAGATAAAATCGAAAGAAAGGAAGGTTCTTACATTTCCAAGATGCACATTGCTGTACACGGTAGGTCCGCAGACATACATCCCTACGTTTCCTTCTAAAATAGGCTTAAATATCTCTTTCTCTCCTGTAAGAGAGTTGTATAGTTTTAATTGCATTTTTTTAAATTAAAAGATTCAATGATTAAAGGATTTAAAAATTAGTTAAAATAATTTTAACCACAACAGATAATTGTTGTGAGAAAAATTTTATTTGAAACTTTTTTAAATATAACCATTATTAAATTGCTTTTAAATGATACTGCAGATGATCAATATAATCCTGAATAATGTACTCTAATGTGAAAGTCTGGGGAACTGTTTTTGTGGTATCACAGGTCCTCTGCAAAGCTTCATCAGGAATATTCTCTACGGTATGAACGATCTGAAAATTCAAAGATTTCCAGAGAATGATCACTTCTGAAGCCGGAATATTCTGATAATTCTGCGCTTTTACCCAGAAATCCTGATCATAAACAATATTGTCGTTCTCTTTATATTGTGTAACCACAAATCTACGGATATTCGTCAATGCACTGTCGCAAAGATGGCCTAAAATTTCTTTTTTCGACCATTTTTCCGGAGAAGGCTTATATGACCATTCTTCCTCAGAAATGTTTTCAAATCTCTGAAGTTCGGTGTCGACAATATTTTTAAGGATCTGGTAATTCATTTATTAATAATCAAGTTTTGCATGACTTCCTACATAATGAAGGAATTCCTGTCTGGTGATCGGGTTGGTCCTGAAAATTCCACTCAGTTCTGCCGTGATGGTAGAACTTGCTGTATCTTTTATTCCTCTGCAGTTCACACATAGATGTTTTGCATCAATAATACATGCCACATCTTTAGTACCCAGTGCTTCTTTCAAAGCATCTACGATCTGCATGGTCAGTCTTTCCTGAACCTGTGGTCTTTTTGCATAATAGTCCACAATCCTGTTGATCTTGGAAAGACCAATCACTTCACCGTTTGAAATGTAGGCTACATGGGCTCTTCCGATGATCGGCAGAAAATGGTGCTCGCAGAAAGAATATACGGTAATATCCTTTTCCACCAGCATCTGGCGGTATTTGTACTTATTGGAAAAAGTGGAAATTCCCGGTTTGTTTTCAGGAAGAAGCCCTCCAAAAATTTCGTTCACATACATTTTGGCAACACGTCTCGGTGAGTCCTTCAAAGAATCATCTGTCATGTCCATCCCCAGCGTTTCCATAATTTCACCGAAAAGTTCGGTAATTTTTTCTATTTTTTCCTCTGGCGATTTATCAAATGCATCTTTCCTAATAGGCGTATGTTCTTTTCCTGTGAAAATATCATCGTCGTTATCGGTAAAATCAACCATTTTTATTTAATTTGCAACAAAAATACGGATAAAATCTGTTCAGTAATTTCATTTTGAACGAAAAACATTATCCTTTCTCAACTTAGCCTATGATTATCGTTGAAGAAGTACAGAACGAAAACCAGAAAAAGGAATTTTTAGAATTTCCTGCAAGACTTTACCGGCAGGATAAAAACTATATAAGACCCCGAAATCAGGATATTGAGGAGATTTTTGATCCTGAAAAAAATAAATCATTCCAGAATGGGGAATGTACCCGGTTTTTATTTAAAAATAAACAAAATGAAACGGTAGGAAAAGTAGCCGTCTTTATTTCCGGTCTTTATGAACAAAAGCAGCCCACCGGAGGAATTGGTTTTTTCGACTGTATTAATGACCAGGAAACGGCAGATTTTATTTTTGATCACTGCAAGACCTGGCTTCAGAAACGAGGGATGGAAGCGATGGACGGACCGATTAACTTCGGGGAGCGGGATAAGTTCTGGGGGCTTTTAACGGAAGGTTTTGAGGAACCTCTGTTTGGAATGAATTACAATTTCCCTTACTATAAGCAACTATTTGAAAACTATGGTTTTAAACTATATTTCGAACAGCTTTGCTTTTCCAGACCTATTTTCGCTGATGTCTCAAGGATTTTTACACTCATGCATACGAAACACAGCAGAAATCCAGCCATCTCCGCAAGACCAATGAAAAAAAATGCCCTGCCTAAATTTGCAAAGGATTTTACGGAGATCTATAATCAGGCATGGGCTGCCCATGGTGAGGGGAAACAGCTTGAGGAAGCCAAGGTCCTGAAAATGTTCAATACGATGAAGCCTATTATCAACGAACATATTTCCTGGTTTGTGTATGAGAATGAAAAGCCTATTGCCATGTGGATGAATCTTCCGGACGTGAACCAATGGTTCAAATACCTCAACGGTAAATTCGGAGTTCTGGAAAAGCTGAAATTTTTATGGATAAAACAATTCGTCAGGAATGAGAAAATGGTAGGACTGGTATTTGGTGTTGTCCCGGAATGGCAAAAAAAGGGAATTGACGGTTATATGATCTGGGAAGGCACTCAGCATCTGAGAAAGCATACGGATTTTAAAACTACAGAACTTCAGTGGATTGGTGATTTTAATCCCAAAATGATCAAAATAGCGGAAAGCCTCGATACCACTGTAACCAGGAAGCTGGTGACTTACCGGTATTTATTTGACCGTAACAAGGAATTTGAAAGACATCCTATTCTTTAAAATAAAAAATCCTGCTGTTTCACAGCAGGATTCCTTTCATTGGTACTCTATTAGAATAGCTCACCGGCTACTTTTTTAATATTATCACTTTTCCCCATGGAGTAAAAGTGCAGTACAGGAACTCCAAAATCTAAAAGTTCTCTGCATTGGGCAATGGCCCATTCTATCCCGATCTGCTTTACAGCTTCATTATTTTTTGCATTTTCCACCTCGGTGATGAGTTCTTCGGGAAGGTCAATTTTGAACACCTGCGGCAGAATTTTAAGGTGCTTTTTCGTGGCAATAGGTTTGATTCCCGGAATAATAGGAACTGTAATTCCCATTTCTCTTGCCTTTTTAACGAATTCTATAAACCTTTTATTGTCAAAAAACATTTGTGTAACAATATAATCTGCTCCGGCGTCTACTTTTTGCTTCAGCCATTTCAGGTCATAATTCATGGAAGGGGCTTCCATATGTTTTTCCGGGTAACCGGCTACCCCAATGCAGAATTTGTTAAGTTCATCACAGACTGTTTCATCATTGTGAAGGTATTTTCCTCTTCCCAGATCATTAATCTGATGCACAAGATCCATCGCACTGGCATGACCTCCCGGCGTAGGCTCAAAGTACTGATGTCCTTTCATCGCATCACCTCTTAAAGCCATGATATTGTCTATTCCGAGATACATACAGTCTACCAGAAGATATTCGGTCTCTTCTTTGGTAAATCCTCCGCAAAGCAAGTGTGGAACAGTATCTACATTATATTTATGCTGGATGGCGGCACAGATGCCTAAGGTTCCGGGGCGCATTCTGGTGATGCGGCGTTCCATCAGTCCGTTACCTTTATCAATGTAAATATATTCTTCCCTGGAAGTCGTCACATCTATAAAGGGTGGTTTAAACTCCATCAGCGGATCTATATTGGTATAGAGATCTTCAATCCCGATTCCTTTCTGAGGCGGAACTACCTCCAAGGAGAATAAAGTTTTCCCATTTGCGTTTTTTATGTGTTCAGTGATCTTCATTTTATAGTTTAATTATTATTTTAGCTTTAATAGTAGTTGATATTTTAATCTGCCAGATTAGGAGACAACCACTTTCTTGCTTCCTGAATGCTACAGCCTCTTCTTTCTGCATAATCTTTAAGCTGATCTTCTGTGATTTTCCCCAGACCGAAATATTTGGCATGGGGGCTTCCGAAATAGTATCCGGAAACTGATGCTGTAGGGAACATAGCAAGGCTTTCAGTAAGGAAAACCCCTGTATTTTCTTCTACCTGTAAAAGGTCCCAGATGGTTTTCTTTTCCAAATGGTCCGGACATGCAGGATATCCTGGTGCAGGACGGATTCCCTTGTATTTTTCTGCGATCAGTTCTTCATTGCTTAAATTTTCCTGATTGGCGTAGCCCCAGTATTCTGTTCTTACTTTTTTGTGTAAAAATTCTGCATAAGCTTCTGCAAATCTGTCGGCAAGGGCTTTGACCATGATAGCGTTGTAATCGTCATTGGCTTTTTCGTATTCTTCTGCAAGTTCATCTGTTCCGAAGCCGGTAGTCACACAGAAAGCTCCTACATAATCTGTTTTTCCTGAATTTTGCGGAGCGATAAAGTCACTTAACGCCAGATATTCTTTTCCTTTGGATCGTTGAGCCTGTTGTCTTAGCGTCAGGAATTTTGCCTGTTCCTGATTATTTTCGTCAAAGATTATAATATCATCCGTTTCATTGGAATTGGCTTTGAAAATACCAAAGACCGCTTTTGCCTTCAACAGTTTTTCGTCAAGGATTCTTTTCAGGATAACCTGAGCATCTTTAAATAATTCTTTAGCCTGAACTCCTACTACCTCATCTTCTAAAATATTCGGGTATTTCCCGTGGAGATCCCAGCTTCTGAAAAATGGCGACCAGTCGATAAAAGGAAGTAATTCTCTCAAATCCTGATCTTCAATTACAGTCACCCCTAAATTATTAGGCGTAAAAATTTCTTCGTTTGCCCAGTCGATAGAAAAGTGATTCTGCCTTGCCTCTTCAATGGAAACATAGTCTTTATCAACCTGCCTGTTCAGGAATTTTTCGCGGAAATCGGAGTATTCATCTTTCAGTTCCGAAACATAATCCTTGTTTCTGTCCCCTAATAATGAACTCACTACATTTACCGCTCTTGAAGCATCATTAACGTGAACGACAGCGTTTTTATATTTTAAATCAATCTTTACGGCGGTATGTGCTTTTGAAGTGGTCGCACCACCGATCAATAATGGAAAATTGAGGTTTTGTCTTTCCAGCTCGGAAGCAATATACACCATCTCATCAAGACTTGGGGTAATCAGTCCGCTTAATCCGATGACATCCACTTTTTCTTCAATAGCAGTCTGAATGATTTTTTCTGCCGGAACCATTACTCCAAGATCTACAATCTCATAATTGTTACAGCCCAGTACAACACTCACAATATTTTTCCCGATATCGTGGACATCACCCTTTACCGTAGCCATCAGAATTTTTCCGTTGGCAGGCCTTGAGCCATCTTTTTCTGCTTCAATAAAAGGCTGCAGGTAAGCAACGGCTTTCTTCATTACCCTTGCAGACTTTACAACCTGGGGAAGGAACATTTTTCCGCTTCCGAATAAATCTCCTACCACTCCCATACCGGTCATCAGGTTAATTTCAATGACGTGAAGAGGTTTTTCTGCCTGTTGTCTGGCTTCTTCCACATCTTCTTCGATAAAACGGTCAATTCCTTTTACCAGGGCATGGGTTATTCTCTCCTGTAAAGGCCTTGTTCTCCATTCCAGGTCTTCAACGATTTCTTTTTTTACGGATTTATGCTTTTCAGAGTAGTCAAGAAGTCTTTCCGTAGCATCATCTCTTTTATCAAGGATCACATCCTCTACAAGTTCCAGAAGCTCTTTATTGATCTCATCGTATACTTCCAGCATGGACGGGTTTACAATCCCGATATTCATTCCCGCCTGAATAGCATGGTAAAGGAATACGGAATGCATCGCTTCTCTCACCGTATCATTTCCACGGAACGAAAAAGAAACATTACTTACACCACCACTTACGGAAGCATAAGGAAGGTTCTGTCTTACCCATCTTGTAGCCTCAATGAAATCAATGGCATTTCTTCTGTGTTCCTCCATTCCCGTTGCTACAGGGAAAATATTAAGGTCGAAAATAATATCTTCAGCTGGAAAACCGACCTGATTAACCAGGATATCATAGGAACGTTTTGAAATTTCAGTTCTGCGTTCAAAATTATCTGCCTGCCCCGTTTCGTCAAATGCCATTACGATTACAGCAGCACCATATCTTTTAACAGCTCTTGCCTGTTTGATGAATTCTTCTTCGCCTCCTTTCAGACTGATGGAATTGACCACGCATTTCCCCTGTGCCACCTGAAGTCCGGCTTCAAGTATCTCCCATTTGGAAGAGTCTATCATGATAGGAATTCTTGAAATATCCGGTTCTGAAGCAATTAAATTCAGAAATTTAATCATGGATGCTTTTCCATCGATCAATCCATCATCGAAGTTGACGTCAAGAATCTGTGCTCCCCCTTCTACCTGGTGGCGTGCAATATCGAGTGCTTCAGAGAATTTCTCCTCTTTTATAAGTCTTAAAAATTTTTTAGATCCGGCAACATTGGTTCTTTCGCCAACATTGATGAAATTACTCTCCGGGGTTATAATAAGGGGCTCGAGGCCGGATAATCTTAAATACTTCATTATTTGTTTATTCTTCTAAAATATAGTAGGCATTGTTCGCATTCTGCCGGAGCAGATCCACATGTTTGCCTAAAGCAGTGAAAATTGGAAATCTTTTGTAGGCTAAATGATGTTCTTTTGCAAATTCTTCGATCTCTTCTGTGATCTCATTATAATACATATAGCTATAATTTGGGAAAAGATGATGGGCGACATGGAAATTAAAGTTTCCTAAAATATTTCTCACGAACCAGTTGTTTTCTTTCAAATCATTGGTTACCTCAAACTGGTGGCGAAGCCAGCTGAACGGAAGCCCGTTTTTTTCATCCAGTTTTGGAAAAGCATTATCAGGAAGCGGATGAAGAGGCAGCAGAACAAACAGCGCAAAAATACTTGCCGCTATTACCTGAAGAAACCATGCTCCCAAAGCCAATCCTATGGATACTTTAAAAAACAGGACAGGGACTGCAATCTGGTAAAAGAAATAGAAGAGTTTGTAGCCTACCATTTTTACTTTTTCAATAAGGGGGATCGAGCCCTGAGTCTTTAAAATTACTCTTTCATTATCAAAAAAATCCCTGAAATCCCTGATAAACATCCAATTAAAAAGATAAAGAGGATATACCAGAAAGAAAAACCTGTGCTGAAACTTCTGAACGCCTTTTGCCTTAATCCAAGGAATAATTAAGAGCAGGCCACTCTGCTCTATATCCGTATCCCAGCCATCTACATTAGGATAGGCATGATGACTGGCAATATGTCTTTTTTTCCAGATGTATGAATTGGCTCCTACAAGATCAAACATATGCAGCACAAGAGAATTCAGTTTCTTACTTTTATAAATGTTGTTATGGGCCGCTTCATGGATCAGGTTTAAATAAATCAGCACCAGGGAAATTCCCATTAAAATAAAACTTCCGATGTACATCCAGGATTTGTCTGCATTGAACAAAGCGAAGAAATACAGCGCAAAATAGACCAAAGGCAGAATAACTGCTTTGATCTGAATATAAATATCTCTGTTTTCGGGAATTTTGTCTATACGCTGATTCACTTTATGTCTTAGTTCATTAAAAAGTTTTATATCATCTGAATTTTTTAAGTAACTAGGCTTTTCCATAATGTTAAATTTTGTGACTTACTTAAAGTTAACATTTATAATCAAGCACTTACTTGAAATTTTAATAAAAAAAATCTATTAAATCATGCAAATTTCTTCAATTTCCTTGGGGAATATCCCGCTACCAGATCTGCTATAGCCTTGATGTGATCGGGAGTTGTTCCGCAGCATCCGCCTATGATATTGATCAATCCTTTTTCTACATATTCTTTAATCTGCCTTGCCATATCTTCCGGTGTTTCATCATATTTCCCGAAAGCGTTGGGAAGTCCTGCATTAGGATAAGCAGATACATAGAATTCTGCATTATGGGCTAAGGTTTCCAGATATGGCGTTAGCTGATCGGCACCAAGGGCACAGTTGAAGCCCACACTCAATAGATCCAGATGTGAGACTGAAATAAGGAATGCTTCCGCAGTCTGCCCGCTCAGGGTTCTTCCTGAAGCGTCCGTAATCGTGCCTGAAACCATAATCGGAATCTTTATATTCCTCTCTTCCTGAATTTCATCAATGGCAAACAAAGCAGCTTTTGCATTCAATGTATCAAAGATCGTTTCTACCAGAAGGATATCCGAACCTCCATCCAGCAAAGCTTCACACTGCTGTTTGTAAGCAACTCTCAGCTCTTCAAAAGTAATAGCTCTGTACCCGGGATCATTCACATCCGGACTTAAGCTTGCCGTTCTGTTGGTAGGTCCTATAGAGCCTGCAACAAATCTTGGTTTATCGGGATTTTGAGCGGTATATTCGTCACATGCTTTTCTGGCAATCTTCGCAGACACAAAGTTCAGCTCATACACCAGGTCTTCCATGTGATAATCTGCCATTGCAATAGTGGTTCCGGAGAAGGTATTGGTTTCTATAATATCTGCTCCTGCTTCAAGGTATTTCTTATGAACTTCCTCAATGGCCTGAGGCTGCGTAAGAGAAAGGAGGTCATTATTACCTTTTACCGGATGTTCCCAGTCTTTGAAACGTTCGCCACGGTAATCTTCTTCTTCAAACTGGTAACGCTGAAGCATAGTTCCCATGGCTCCGTCAAGAATTAAAATTCTCTCGGATATTGCCTTGTATAATTGTTCTGAATTTTTCATTGTATAAATTTTAGCTAAAGGTTAGCCCGTTTCTATTGAATTAATCTAGAGCCTGTCTTAAATCTGCAATAATATCATCAACATGTTCAAGACCTACAGAGCAACGTACCAGTCCTGCGGTAATACCTACTTCATTTCTTTCCTCATCGGTCAGTTTAGAATGAGTAGTAGATGCAGGATGGGTTACAATAGTTCTGGTATCTCCAAGGTTGGCAGAAAGTGAACATAATTTTATTTTATCCAGAAAGTTTCTTCCACCGTCTATTCCTCCTTTGATTTCGAAGGCAACGATGTTCCCGCCCAGTTTCATTTGCTTTTTAGCGATTTCATAACTTGGATGGGAGGCAAGGAACGGATATTTCACCAGCTCTACATTGGGGTGATTTTCTAAAAACTCTGCTACTTTCAAAGCGTTTTCGCAATGTTTTTCAACACGGATCGCAAGCGTTTCAAGACTTTTTGATAATACCCATGCATTGAAAGGTGACATTGCAGGCCCCGTATTTCTTGCGAAAAGGTAAATTTCTCTGATTAAATCTGCTTTACCGACCGCTACCCCGCCCAGTACTCTTCCCTGCCCGTCAATAAGTTTCGTTGCAGAATGCACAACAATATCTGCACCATATTTGATGGGCTGCTGAAGATAAGGTGTTGCAAAACAGTTATCTACAATAAAGATAAGGTTATGCTTTTTGGCAATCTGTCCGAAAAACTCAAGATCCAGAATTTCAATGGCCGGATTGGTAGGAGTTTCCAGGTATAAAATTTTTGTATTAGGCTTAATATATTGCTCAACATTTTCAGCATCCCCAGCCTTAAAATAGGTAGTTTCTATATTCCATTTCGGAAAATATTTGGTAAATAAAGTATGGGTAGATCCAAATACCGACTGGCAGCTTACGATGTGATCACCGGCATCCAATAAAGCAGCAAAAGTTGAATAAATAGCTGCCATTCCTGTGGCAAAAGCATATCCTGCTTCTGCTCCTTCCATTTTTGCAATTTTATCAGTGAATTCAGTTACGTTCGGGTTTGAAAAACGGCTGTACAGGTTCTTAGGTTTTTCTTCTGCAAAACTTGCCCGCATATCTTCCGCATCCTGAAAAATAAAGCTGGAAGTAAGGTATAAAGGGGTTGTATGTTCATCAAACTGGGTTCTTTCAGTCTGGGTTCTTATCGCTGATGTTTCAAAATTTTCCATATAGTTTTAATTTGATAATTTAACAGTGTATAAGTTTAACAATGTAACAATGAGATTATTGGTAAACCGTTACACTGTTAAATTGTTATATTAAATTATTATTTCGTTTCACTTACTCTCAGAATATCTCCGAAAACTCCTCTTGCTGTTACCTGGGCTCCTGCTCCCGCTCCCATAATCACAATAGGGTTTTCACCATAACTTTCCGTATAAATTTCAAAAATAGAATCTGAGCCTTTCAACTGTCCTAAAGCTGAGCTTTCCGGTACGGAAACCAGTTTTACATCAAGCTGTCCTTTATCTTTCTGAAGATCACCGTGAAGATCACCTACATAACGAAGCACATGCCCCGGCTCCTGATTTTCTTTAATTGTCTGATATTCTTCATCCAGCTCATGTAATCTTGAAAGAAATTCTGATTTTGAAACAGAAAGTAAACTTTCAGGAACCAGATTCTGAATGTTGATATCATCGAATTCATTGATTAAATCAAGCTCTCTTGCCAGAATTAATAATTTTCTGGCTACATCATTCCCTGATAAATCTTCCCGTGGGTCCGGTTCTGTATAGCCTTTTTCCAAAGCTTCATTGACAATTGTGGAAAACTTATCATCTCTCAAAGAAAAATTATTGAAAACGTAACTCAATGTTCCAGAGAATACCCCTTTTATTCTTGTAATATTTTCTCCTGAAAGATGTAAAAGTTTTATGGTATCAATTAACGGAAGCCCTGCCCCAACGTTGGTTTCATACAGATAGCGTCTGTTGTTTTTGTTCAACGTATATCTTAGTTTACGATATTCTTCAATAGGAAGAGTATTAAAAATTTTGTTGGATGAAACCAGGTCAAAGCCATTTTCAGCAAGCGCATGATAATTCTTTACAAAATCTTTGCTCGCTGTATTGTCAACTACGATAAGGTTTTCCAGCTGATTTTCTTTGGAAAAGCTGATCAGTTCCTCAACATTTGACGGGTGTTCTGCCGTTAAAACCTCATCGCTCCAATTGGTATCGAATCCTTTTTTATTGAAGGCAATTTTTCTTGAGTTAGCTACTGCAACTACTTTAAGATCGATTTTCTTACGTCTTCTGATTTCTTCGGAAGACTGTAAGACCTGTTCTATTAATGTTTTTCCTACATTTCCATGACCTATGATTGCTAAATGAACCGTTTTAGGCTTTTTGAAAATTTCAGATTCAATGATATTTTTCGTTTTCTCGTCCTGAGAAGATGTAACCACAATATTGACTCTTTTTTCTGCCGCTACCTGGTTTAAAAGTAGAGGGAATACATTATTTCTTGCCAGCTCTGCAAGGACTTTATTAAGATCTTCCGCTACAAATCCAAGTACGGAAACATTATTAATGCTATAAATCTGTGAAACTTTGCCTGACTTTCTTTCGGCTTCAAACTCATCGATCAGGCAGGTAACTGCTTTTTCTGCATCCGCTTCATTTACAAGGATAGATATCCCGTTTTCAATAGCCTGCTGGGAGATCACTCCCACACTTATACGCGCCAGAGTAAGCGCCTTAAAAATCCTTCCATCGATCCCAATTTCCCCCAGGAAATCTTCTCCTTCAAATTTGATAATTGATCTGTTCTTTAAAAACTTTATTTCGTTAGCATTTCTCATTCTACAAAATATTTTTTATGATTGTATTTAATTGTTCATATTCCATCAGGAAGGCATCATGCCCGTGAATTGACTGTATTTCATGATAGAAAACCTCTTTCTTTTTCTCTTTAAGCTGCTCAAAGCACATTCGGATTTCTGATGCCGGAAAAAACAGGTCTGTATCAACAGCGATAAGATGCATTCGGGCATCGATTTTTTTCAGCCGGTGTTCTTCCGTATTAATATTCATCAGCAAATGATTCATCAGTTTATAAGCTTTTAAACTAAATCTTTCGTTTAATTCGTTTCCGTGATAAATGAGCCAGTCTTCAGATTCTAATCTCTGATTTTCAAGGTCATATCTATTTTGAAATCTGTTATTTAAAGATTGAGGTGTTCTGTAACACAGCATCGCATGGATTCTTGCTTTCTGCAGAGGTTGATCATTTCCGTTTAAGAGAAATTTCTGAACCAGGCATTGCGCATGAAGCCAGTCGTGGGTTTTGAAATCGCAGGCAATGGGGATAAATATTTCTGCCAGTTGTGGTTGCCTGACAAGCATTTCCCATGCAATTCCTCCTCCGAGGGAGCCTCCGATAATGGCGTATAAATTTTTGATATGTAAAGCTTCAAGACCTTTCAGGAATATTTCAGCAATGTCTGAAGGCGTGAAATCTTCGTATTCGTCAATTAAAAAGTGATCAAATCCGTTTCCGGGGATATTGAAACACAGAACTGTATATTTTTTTGTATCAATGACCTGATTTTCTCCGATCAGCTGTTTCCACCATCCTTTTTCTCCGGAAACATTTGAATTTCCGGTTAAAGCATGATTGACCAGTATAATGGGAGCTGAAAACAAGTCTGCCCCGAAGATCTGATAAGTCAACGGGATATGGTATTCCTTTTGGGAATTAGTTTGATACGAAAGATTAATATAGTTTAGTTCTGTTTTCAATTCTATTATTTTAATACAATTGAAAATGCCACAGGAAATGGCTGAAAAGAACTTCAGTGAGTTATCTGTCCAAAATAAATTGGTAGAACGTAGCACCTTCTCTGCTTGCACAAAGGGTTGCTAAGGTTTCATAGGGTCTAATCCCTCAACCTTTCTTGATAACATTTTCAATATTTGAATGAACGCACTGCAAAGATATGTTTTTTCTTTTAATTTTTTCAAAAAAAATATTTAATATCAAAAAATCCAGTAATAACAAGTGATTCAAGGCTATATTAATAATTATTCAGATGGAAGGAATTGGAATTATTTTTCAAAAAAACTAACTTCGTACTTGAAATTGATGAAATATGACTGTTGAAAAAGAAAGATTACAAGATTCTAAATGGAAAAACTGGGGGCCATACGTCAGTAACCGGCAATGGGGAAATGTACGTGAAGATTACAGCCCGAATGGAAATGCCTGGAATTATGCCAACCACAACAATGCGGAAAGCTATGCCTACCGCTGGGGCGAAGAAGGGATCGCAGGGATTTCCGATGTAAAACAGCTCTTCTGTTTTGCCTTTTCCTTTTGGAATAAAAAAGATAAGATTATAAAAGAACGTTTTTTTGGATTAAGCAATCCTCAGGGGAACCACGGGGAGGATATCAAAGAAATTTTTTATTATTTAGATAATACACCCACTCATAGTTATATGAAAATGGTGTATAAATACCCGATCAATGCATTTCCTTACGATGATCTTGTTGCCGAGAACGGCAGAAGAAGCAAAAAGGAACCTGAATATGAGCTGTTTGATACGGGAATTTTTGACCATGATGAATATTTTGATATTTTCATTGAATACTGTAAAGGCGACCACAATGATATCCTTGCAAGGGTAAGTGTTCATAACAGGAGCAAAGAGGATGCTCCCATCGTTATTGCCCCGACTGCCTGGTTCAGAAATAACTGGAAATGGGGATACAATACGTATAAAGGACAGATGAATGCTGCGTATGACGGATGCATAGATGTTAACCATGACAGTATTTCAATCAAGAAAATTTATTCAAGAAACAGGGCTGCCCAAAGTGCTTTCTGTGAAAATGAAACCAACACGCCTAAATTATATGGAGCTCCTTATCCGGGTAATACCTATTTTAAGGACGGAATTAATGACTATATCATTTATGGAAGCAATACGGTAAATCCTGAAAAAAGAGGTACCAAAGCATCTTTTATCATTGATGAAATAATTGGCGCGGGACAATCCAAAGTTTTTGATTTCAGGCTGTGTCCAGATGAAACGGATGAACCTTTTGTCGATTTTGATGAAATTTTCAGTACAAGAATTGCCGAAGCTGATGAATTCTACAACGAAGTTCAGAGCGAAACTACGAATGAGGATGAAAGAAATGTGCAGAGACAGGCATTTGCAGGCCTTCTGTGGAATAAGCAGTTTTATCATTACAATGTAGGAAAATGGCTGAAGGGTGATCCGAACCATGAAGCTCCGAGAAATTTTAATGAATATGTAAGAAATACGGAGTGGAACCACCTTCACAATAAGGATATTATTTCCATGCCTGATAAATGGGAATATCCATGGTATGCAACATGGGATCTGGCATTTCACTGTGTTCCTTTTTCTATCATTGATGCAGAATTTGCAAAAGGACAGCTTTTGCTTTTAACCAAGGAATGGTATATGCATCCGAACGGACAGCTTCCCGCTTATGAATGGAACCTGAGCGATGTAAACCCACCGGTACACGCATGGTCCTGTTTCCGGGTTTTCAAAATTGATGAAAAACAAAACGGTAAGCCCGATCTTTTATTCCTTGAAAAAGTATTCCAGAAGCTTCTCCTGAATTTTACCTGGTGGGTAAACCGTAAGGATAAAAACGGTAAGAATATTTTTGGCGGCGGTTTCCTTGGTCTGGATAATATTGGAGCTTTCGACCGTAATATGGAGCTGAAAGACGGCCAGCACCTTGAACAGGCAGACGGAACGAGCTGGATGGCGATGTATGCTCTCAATATGATGCGGATTGCCATGGAACTTGCTCAATACTACCAGGTATATGAAGATATGGCCATTAAGTTTTTTGAGCATTACTTATATATTGCAGAAGCCATGGAAAACTTGGGAGACGGTAAAGAAGGCTTATGGAATGAGGAGGATGGATTCTTCTACGATGTTTTGCAGCTCGGCAACGGAGACAGTGTTTCTTTGAAGCTGAGAAGCATTGTCGGATTGATTCCTATGTTTGCGGTAGAAATCGTAGATCATCATTTGTTAGATAAAATGCCGAATTTCCAGGCAAGAATGGAATGGGTATTAAAAAACAAGCCTGAGCTTACGAAGCTGGTTTCCCACTGGGACGAGGAAGGACAAGGCAGAAAGCACCTGATGAGCATTTTACGAAAGAACAGGCTGACAAAGGTTTTGAGAAGGATGCTTGATGAGAATGAGTTCTTAAGTTCTTATGGTATACGCGCCATGTCCAAAGTATACGAGGAAAATCCGTTTGTATTTTCTGTACACGGTACTGAAAACGTAGTTTATTATACCCCTGCGGAGAGTGACAGCAGGATGTTTGGAGGTAACAGTAACTGGCGGGGACCGATCTGGTTTCCGATCAATTTCCTGATCGTGGAAAGTTTACAGCGTTTTCACTTTTACTATGGTAACAGCTTAAAAGTTGAACTTCCAACCGGAAGCGGTGAGAAGAAGAACCTGGATGAAGTGGCACAGAATATCAGCAGAAGGCTATGTTCTCTATTTTTAAAGGATGAGGATGGACAAAGGCCTTTCAATGGAGGCAATGCCAAGTTTAATTATGACGAACATTTTAAGGATTATATTACCTTCTTTGAATATTTTCACGGAGACAACGGCCGCGGTGTAGGAGCTTCCCATCAGACGGGATGGACGGCTACGGTTGCGAAGCTTATGAAACCGAGACTAACAGTATAAATACAGATTCCGGCCCGAATGGGCCGGAATCTTTTAATTTCTTATAGTTCATTAAACTTTTTCTCCGTTAACAAGAACTTCATATCCTATTTCTACGTTCGGTTCTAAAGTTTTTGATACGGAACAATATTTTTCAAAGGATAATTCTGCTGCTTTTAGTGCTTTTTTAGGATCTATATTTCCTTCCAGAAGAAATTTTACCTTGATCGATTTAAAAGGCTTTGCATCCTCCACCTGGACTCTTTCCCCTTCTACTTCTGCCTGAAAACCTGTGATTTCCTGGCGCTGTTTTTTCAGAATTGAGACTACATCTATCCCGCTGCATCCGGCTACGGCCATCAATACGCTTTCCATAGGAGAAACCCCTTTAGCTCCCGGCTGAGAGGTATTGTCCAAAAGGATTGAGTTCCCCTGGGAATTGGTACATTCAAATAAAAAATCGTCGTTTATTCTGTTCAGTGTAATTTTCATTGCTTATTGCTTATTGCTTATTGCTTATTGCTTATTGCTTATTGCTTATTGCTTATTGCTTATTGCTTATTGCTTATTCAAAATTATAAAATTCCTCTCGCTTTTATCTCAAGATATTTATTGATAACGTCAATATTTAAATTTTCAGGAAGTGTATAGACAGTATAAATTCCATACTTCCGGAGTTCCTGAATGATCAGTTTCTTTTCGAATTCAAATTTTTCAGCGATAACCTCATCGTAAATTTCCTGCATACTTTCAGGGTTTTTATGAATAAGGGTCTGTAATTCTGAATTTTTAAAAAATATAACTACCAGCATATGGTTCTTGGCAATGCCTCGAAGATATTTCAATTGACGGTTTAATCCATCCAGGGTTTCAAAATTGGTAAAAAGTAAAATAAGGCTCCTCTGATTCAGAGAGTATTTTACATCCTGATACAGACGGTTAAAATCACTTTCAAAAAAATCGGTTTTAATATTGTATAATGCCTCGGAAATCTTTTTCAGCTGGCCTGATTTATTTTCAGCAGCGACTTTGTTTTCGGTCTTTTTGGAAAACGTCATCATTCCGGCACGGTCGCCTTTCTTCAAAATAATATGGGACAAGGCCATAGCCGCATTAATGGAGTAATCAAGAAGACTCAATCCGTTGAAAGGCATTTTCATCGTCCTTCCCTTATCGATCAGAATAAAAATACGCTGCGATTTTTCATCCTGAAACTGATTGACCATCAATCTGTTGGTTTTGGAAGTCGCTTTCCAGTTGATCGTTCGGATATCATCGCCGGGAACATAGTCTTTGATTTGTTCAAACTCCATGGTATGTCCCAGTTTTCTGATCTTTTTAATTCCTCCCAGCATAAATTCGCTCTGTAATGCCATCAGCTCGTATTTCCTGAGATGAACAAAAGATGGATAGGCAGGCAACATCGCATCTTTCTGGAAATTAAATCTTCTGGCTACAAATCCTAACGGTGAAGAAGCATACACATTCAGGTTTCCAAAACTGTATTCTCCTCTTTCCTTAGGTTCCAAACTGTATTGGAAATAGGTATTTTTGCCCGGCTCAATGGTTTTTGTGATCAGGAAATCTCTCTTCTGGAACTGAAAGGGTATTTCATCAATGATCTTTGTACTGATGTTGAAGCTGTAATTATTTTTAATATCAATTTTTACAAAATTTTCATCCCCGTTGGACAGTTTTTCCGGAAGTATCCTCTGGGCAAGCAAAGCATTCTTTTGGTTAAACAGCAAAAGATAGTCTACCATTACCGCAAGAAAACACAATAACACCAAAATGTGGGCAACCCACATCAGGACCGGAAAGAAAAATGCAAGGACATACACAATTCCCACTCCGATGAGCGAAAAGAAAAATCGTGTATTGATGTATAGGTTTTTCATATTTTTAAGGTAGCAGATGGTAGATAGTAGGTGATAGGTTGGGGTTAAACTGGTTGAAGTGAATGTATTAAACCATTCAGCATTTTTGAAATCTCTATAATATTGTTATTTAATTTTTGATAATTTTCTTCATTTAAATAATTAAGATTTTTGGAAATCATTAACTGAGTTTCTACTTCAGCACAGCTTCCTCTGGCTATTTTCAGAAATTGCAAATAGTCTGGTTTGCTTCTTCGGGAGTTGCCTTCAGCAATATTTGATGGTATAGAAACCGAAGCTCTTCTGATCTGCGAAATAAGCCCATACATTTCATCTTTCGGAAAAGAACCTGTACTTCTATAAATATCCGTAACAAAATCAATAGATCTCTGCCAAACCAAAAGTTCCTTAAAATTAGCCATAAAGTCTCATCATTTTAATAAAAAACAATTGTAAGTACATCATTCTGCATTTAGCACCTGCAACCTTTTACCTAATATCTGCAACCTATCTGGGAATCTCTATCCCCTCTAAGATCTGTCGTATAATTTCATCTGCAGTAAGGCCTTCCATCTCTCTTTCCGGAGAAACAATTACCCTGTGTCTTAGTACTGCATAACTTGCCTCCTTGATGTCCTCAGGGGTTACAAAATCCCGTCCTCTAAGCGCAGCGAAAGACTTGGAAGCTGTAAGCAGAGCCAATGAGGCTCTCGGGGACGCCCCCAGGTATAAAAACTGGTTTTCCCGTGTATTGACAATAATTTTAGCAATATATTCCATCAGCTGAGATTCTACAATGATCTCTTTCACCAAATGCTGGTAGTTTTTCAGCTGTTCCGCCGTAATGACACGGTTCACGCCTTCTGTCTTATCTTCTTTTTTACTTTCGTGCTGGTTTCTTATGATGGCGATCTCCTGTTCAAGATTAGGATATCCAACATTTATTTTGAAAAGAAAACGGTCAAGCTGCGCTTCAGGAAGCCTGTAAGTTCCTTCATGCTCTATAGGGTTCTGGGTAGCCACTACCAGGAACGGTTCGTCCATAATGTAGCGGGTTCCGTCCATCGTGATCTGTCTTTCCTCCATTACCTCAAATAATGCAGCCTGTGTTTTAGCAGGCGATCTGTTGATCTCATCAATGAGTATAAAGCTGGAAAAGATGGGGCCTTTTTTAAATTCAAATTCTGAATTTTTTACACTGAAAACAGAGGTTCCCAAAATATCCGAAGGCATAAGATCCGGCGTAAACTGGATCCTGCTGAATCCTACGTCAATGGTTTTAGCCAGAAGCTTAGCCGTAACGGTTTTGGCGACACCAGGAACACCTTCTATCAGGACATGGCCGTTCGATAAAAGAGCGGCAATAAGATGTTCCACCATGCTTTCCTGCCCTACAATTACTTTGGCTATTTCTGCTTTTACTTTTTCCAGGCTGGCACGGAGTTCAATCATATCAATTCTGGATTGAAACTGGTCTTCTTTTTTATTTAAATCGATCGAGCTTTGATTTTCTACATTTTCGTTTTCAAGGTTTTCCATAATTTTGTCTTTGGTTTTTATGGGAGCCGGTTTTCTTCTCCGGTTTTTATTAAACTTATTATGACCGGCTTATATCCGATCCTTTGCTAAATTGTCCTACTGGAACTCTTATTTATGCGTCAGTCTGTTTCCTAACTGAACTTTACAAAAAACATTGTTACATTGTTATATTTATATCAATATTTCATCAAGAAGCTTATTCATCCTTACAAGATCTTCTTTCATCACACTTGCATAGGGATCCTGCCCTTTTTTGATCAGTGCTATTGCCTCATCAATCATTTCTATTGGTTTTCCTGTTTTCAGATGCAGTTTATTGGCAAATTCCGCATCCAGATTGCGGGTATCAATCAAAAGGTCCATTCTTATTTTATTCAGGAAATACTGAGCTTTTTTCGCCATCATATCATGGAAATTTCCTTCCTGAAGATAAAGATTTCCAATGCTTTTCACAAAATCTACCGAAGTATTTCTCAGCGGTTCCAAAACAGGCACTATCCGCTGTTTTCTTTTTGCATTAAAGAAAATAAACAGGACCAGACCTCCTAAAAATACCCACCAGGCATACTTGAGAGCTGGGTTTGACAGAACAAACCTCATGAAGAACCGTGAAACCTTCGTATCATTTTCTACAAACCAGATGGTTTCTCTGTCTTTAAGATACGAAAAAATATCCTGGGCATATTTTAAGCTGCCCGGTTTCAAAAGATAGTAATTGGTAAGGAAAAGCGGTTCGCTGTGTATATAGATCGTTCCTTTCCCAAATTTTGTTTTAATAAAATTCGCCTGGTCTGAATTATCTTTTTCAACTGTTTTTCCTAAAACCTCCACCTGCGGTTTAATGTATGAAAATCCCCTGCCTGAGGGAAATTTATCCAGCTTAATAAAATCATTCTGATATTGTTTATCCGTAAGTTTCAGCACATTTTCCTCAGCAAAAGAAATATCGGAGCTATGGTAACCGATACTGTCTGAAATATCTTTTGGAGTATTGCTTATCAGGATCATGGCATCCGAACCGTTTGACACCTGTTCCAGAATTTTTTTCCAGGACTGATTATCCAGGTCTTTTTCTATAACAATAATGTTATGAGGATCTTTTTTCCTTTTGCTATAATAGTCGTAAGGTGTCTCTTCGGTTCTTTTCAGATTATTTTTAAACAGATCTTTGGCTTCGTTATTAAAGACAAACAGTCCGAATGGAGACTTTTCGCTAATATTAAAATTTTTACGCCAGCTGACCGTTTCTTTTTTATTGACTTCAAGCAACGCCAGAATAAGCATCACAACGATGAATATCACAGCATATATTTTGAAGGTTTTTTTCATGGTTATTTCGGTGGTTTAATTAAGGTTTAAATGCCTGGTACTGATTTTTAAATGTCTGGTAAGCCTGTTCATCAATACTGAACTCTCCGTACCAAACATAATCGAAGATATAGGACAGCGCGGAAAATTCATTTTTCAGATGTTCTGCTTTAAGTTCCATCAGATAATCCTTATTGGTCTTTTCAGGGTTCCAGCTGATCTGCTTTTTGTCGCTCAGCTTTTTCAAAACAAAAAGGAACTGATAACGCACCGCTGAACGGAAATCCCCTTGCCTTTCAAATTTTGAAATGCTTTCCGGAAAATTGATCTCGTGGATATTTTCATGAAGTTCTTCTGCATTGATCTCTACTTTTCTGTTTTTCTTACCGAAGAAAAGGTTTCCCTCTTTGCCCATCAGATAATTAATGATAAAATATAAAAGGAACCCTACCAGGACAATGGCAAACAGACGAATAAGGATGGTGGTAATCTTAGCAGAATTGGTAAAGGCCGTTTCACCAAAAATACTTTGCAGGATTTTGTCTATCCTTCTCATCAGCTTTTGGAAGAAAGACTCTCTCGGCTTCGAAACCGAATAATCAAATTCATTTCCTTTATATCTTGACTGAAGATTTTCTTTAAATGTCTTGGGATACAGCGTATTTTCCGAAACCGGCTTCCAGATCAGCACAGAATCTGCACGAAGCATGTTCCGGTAATGTCCTGTTACCAGGGAGTCTACAATATAGTCTTCTACCGTTGCAGGCTCATTCTCATCCTGTGCACAAACAGGACAAACAGAGAAAAAAAGCAGCAGAAAAAGAAGAATTTTATTCATTGATGCCTATGGTTTCTATTTCTTCAAGTTCAACTTTCTGGTGAAGATCCGTCCTGCTGTCGTAATACATCAGTCCCGCATTGATGTACATCAGGTTGGAAAGCAATAATGAAGCAAGCATTGAAAATCCATAAAATATAAAGAAAATGACTCCGGCAACTCCGGCAAAAGGATTCTCTTCAAAGTTTCCGTTTGGAGTGGTTGTCAGAAGTGATCCGTAAAAAAAGAACATTGGGATCAATGTAAAAACCGAAGTGATCATATACATAATAATGAACATGATAATGGATGCTCCCCAGTATTTCCAGTAAGGGGATTTTTCGTTTCCGTTCGGATAGGAAAACTGTGATCTTATGGAATAACTTAAGCTTTCTATAAAGCCTCTTTTGGTATTAAAATAATCATACATCAGAAATGCCGAGACATTGAATGCCGTAGGGTAAAAAAGCAACATCAGGAAGAAGCCAATGATGATGAACATCAGCAAATAGGAAAAGCCTAAAAGGATCATCATAACAGGCAATACAATAAAGAGCATTCCTATACCCATTTTGGCAATTCTTCCGGCGTTTTTTTTGAAATCTCCCAGGATCTCATCCGTTTTTACCTTTTGAGCACCTTCAGTAATTCTTTTCAGATAGAAAACCGGATACAGGTAATTAATGATCATCAGAAGAGCAAAAAGTATAAAAATAAGTATTGCAGAAACAATGAGCATTCCGGCATTTTCTGAAAAATATCTTTCAAAATAATAGCTTTCTCCCCCTACATTGGAACCGATAAGCTGTCCGAAGATTTCTCTGAATCCGAAAATCACTACCGCAATTGTTAGCGTTAGCAGTAATCCGTTGATAAGGATATAGTTTTTAAAATAATTTTTTCCGTATAATTTGAAAAAATTAAAGCTGTCACTGATGAAAGCTCCGAATTCTCTTTTTTTATAAAACTGCATAATTGGTCTGGTTATTAATTCTTTTATAAACCACCGAAGGATAAACGAAATAGTAAAATCCTATAATGGCCAGTGAACTGAATATGATAGCTAAATTTACCACCAGCGGCATTTTCAAAGCATGTCTTGTCACATAGCCTTCGATAATTCCTGCACAAATGGTAAATGGTATGGTACTGAGAAAAATTTTAAAAGAGTCCTTAAACCCTGCTTTGAAAGAATTAAATCTTGAAAATGTTCTGGGAAACAGAATGCTCGCTCCAAGGATCAGTCCGCACATAGCTTCCACAACCATTGCGAAGATCTCGAAAACCCCATGAAGCCAGATTCCTCTTGCGCTGTCTTTCAAAGCCCCGTAATCGTAGAAAAAATATTGAAAGGATCCCAGCATGACACTGTTGGAAAGCAGGGCAAACAAAGTCCCCACCCCTCCGGTGATGCCATAGATATACAGTTTCGCCCCCACTCCGATATTATTGAAAATAATCCCGATGGTACTTCCCCAGGTAGAGCCGCTCTGATAGATTCCGACAGCATTTCCCTTTTTAATATTCTCTATTGTCTCATTTACATAATCTTCCCCAAGAATGATCTTGGCAAAATCTTTATCATAAGCCCCGGAAAGCACTCCTATTGAAGTAAACAGAATAAAAAAGAGAAAAGCATACATAAGATATCTCCTGTACTGATAGATCAGCAGGGGAACTTCTGTTCTGAAAAAATAAAACAGCCTGTTCTCTTCTACTCTTTTCGTTTTATAGATCTTCTGAAATATCTGTGAAGACAAATGATTCAGATATACTGTTGTATTGCTTTTAGGATAATAGGTCTGTGCAAATGAAAGATCGTTGATCAGGTTGATGTACAACGAAGACAGGTCATCAGGATTTTTTTTAATTTTCCCTTGAATAACCTGTTCAATTCCCAACCATTTTTCTTTATTTTGTTTAATGAAATAAACTTCTCTCATAATTGTAAGGCTAAAATAATAAAAATTATGTCTCAAATTGCGATAAATACCTCACAAAATGTAAATATTAACTTTACTATTGCAAGTGTTGGAGAAAGAATGCTCGCCTTTATTATCGATCTGTTGATAAAGGTTGCTTATGCCGTGATTATATTCTATCTTTTCTTCAATGTTTTTGATCTGGGGTATTTATTAGCCGGGCTTGATCAATGGTCCGTCATGGCTGTTTATATTGTGCTTACATTCCCCGTTTACATTTATCCGGTCGTTCTGGAAAGCCTCATGGAAGGGCAGACTCCTGGAAAAAAGCTCATGAAAATCAGGGTAGTGAAAATTGATGGCTACCAGGCCAGTTTTGGTGATTACCTGATCCGTTGGATGTTCAGGCTGATTGATACTTCATTCGCCGGTGTCGTAGGTCTTATTTCTATGATTGTTTCCAAAAATAATCAACGTCTGGGAGATATTGCTTCCGGCACTGCCGTAATTTCTTTAAAAAACAACATCAATATTTCCCATACCATTTTGGAAAATATTCATGAAAGCTATGTCCCATCGTTTCCTCAGGTCATTGCCTTAAGCGATAATGATATGCGGATCATCAAGGATAATTATACCAAAGCCCTGAAAGTTGACGACCGCCAGATCATCAGCAGACTTTCTGACAAGATTAAAAGCATTCTCAAGCTTGAAATAGACCCTGCAAAAATGACGGAGAGACAGTTTATTAATGTAGTGATCAAGGATTATAATTATTATACGGGGAAAGATAATTAATGAAGTATTGTTGTCAATGGTCAATTTTGCTTCGCAAGTGAACACTTAATTTAATGTTTAGAAATCGTTTTTCAATTTTTTCGGATTAAAAATTGACTGCGAAAAAGATATACTATTGACAATTCACAATCAGCCATTACCTATTACTCATCATTCATTACTTATAATAACTCGTCGGTGTAGTTTTTGTATCTTTAAAAACAAAGGTTTGAATTATGAAATTTGAAAACAATAAATCAGGAAACGGCGGCGTGATTACGCTGAACAATGAGATTAAAGAAGTAGGAAGACTTACATACACCATTTTTCCGGAAGATAATAAGTTTATCATTTCTTTTGTCCTGGTGCATCCGGAATTTGAAGGCAGGGGAATGGGTAAATACCTGGTTGAGGAAGCCATAAAATTTGCCAGAGAAAATAACTGGAAAGTATATCCTCACTGCTCTTATGCAAGAGCGGTAATGACAAGAATGAATGATGTAGATGATATTTTTCTAAAGAACTAAAACTTCTTTCACCAGAATCTCTTCAATATCATCCGGATAATCTACTTTTAAGTGATGATCTGCAGCAACCCATTGCAAAATCTCCTGAAGATTCAGCACTTTAGAATTTGGGATTCCCATAAGATTTAGGGCACTCGCATTGCATTCCTGCTCATATTGATTATGAATAGGAATTACAAACAGCTTTTTATCTAAAAATAGTGCTTCTGCAGGAGTTTCAAAGCCGGCATTGCATAAAATACCGTCACAGCTTTCAAAGTATTGCAGATAACGCATTTCATCAATAGGGAAAATTTCTACATTTTTTATTTTAACCTGAACTTTGCTGTACTTTGAAAAAACTTTCCATTCTACAGGAATCTGTTTCAGGACCTTGATGATATTTTCATCTGCAAAACTGGGAAGATATACAAGGTAGTGCCCTTTTTTATCCGGATTAAGATTTCGGATTTTATGTCTGATCACTGGTTTTTTGATCTGTGGATGGTAATTTTCAAAATGGAACCCGATTTTCCTTTCACTGGGAACATAGTATTTGAGAATCAGCTCACCAAAAAAATCTTTCTTTTCAGGCTTTGGTGTTTCAGGGAAACTCATCGATGCCTGATGGCTCAGTTCAATCATCGGCAGTTTTTTGAGTTTTCCTGCCCATCCAGTCAAAGGTTCATAATCATTGATGATCAGGTCGTACTGTGAAAGCTCCAGTTCCCTGATTTTTTTTACCGCTTCAAGAAATTTATTTTCAGTAAATGTTTTGCGGTAGGATAAACCGCCTGTTTTGTTATAGAGAAGGGAAATGCCCCTGTATTGAAAGTTAATGTCAAAACCAGCCTTTAATTGTGATTGGTGACCGCTGATCAATGTATCCACCGAAGCGTATTTTTTGAGGATAGGAATAATTTCCTGTGCTCTGGCAACGTGGCCATTTCCTGTTCCCTGAAATGCATACAATACTTTCATTTAAGAAAAATTAGTTACTATTTTCAGAAGTTCGGAACTGTCCATGTCCTGAATTTCTTCTGCTTCGTCATCTATAAGTGAATCCTTGTGATCATCATAATAAAATATTTTCCATTCTTTATTATGATACTCAAGAGCAGAAAGATTCTCGATCCAGTCCCCGGAATTAAGATAAGTACACGATCCTTTTTTAGTAACAACTTCCCGGATCTGAGGCTGGTGGATATGTCCACAGATAACATAATCGTAGTGATTATCAATAGCCAGCTCGGAAGCTGTCAGTTCAAAGTCCCCGATATACTTTACCGCTTTTTTTACATTGTTTTTGATTTTCTTGGAAAATGAATACTTTTCTCTGCCCATTTTCTCTAAAAACCAGTTGACAATGTTGTTAATGACAATCAGAAGATCATACCCTTTCCCGCCAAGTTTTGCAATCCATTTGGAGTGCTGAACGGAGGCATCAAAAACATCTCCATGAAATATCCAGGTCTTTTTTTGATCAATATCAAGACAGATCTTGTTACAAACTTTTAGTTTACCTAATTCAAAATCGGTAAACTTACGGAACATTTCATCGTGATTCCCTGTAATGTAATAAACCTGTGTGTTTTTAGTAGCAAATGAAAGGATCTTTTTGATCACTTTCAAATGAGGTTTAGGGAAGTAAGACTTTTTAAACTGCCAGATATCAATAATATCACCGTTTAAAACCAGTGTTTTAGGCTGGATAGAATTGAGATACCGTAACAGCTCTTTAGCCTTACATCCATAAGTTCCCAAATGAACATCCGATATGACAACCAATTCAACGTTTCTTTTCATAGTTTTATGCAAAGAAACTAATTGAAAGTTAACTGTATATGAATGCTATATTATTTTTTACAGAGAATTCATCAATTCATCCGTAATCTCCATATTATGATAAACGTTCTGTACATCATCATCATCTTCGAAACGCTCAAGCATTTTCATATTGGCTTTGAACTGCTCTTCACTGACTTCTTTGGTATTGTTCGGAATTCTTTGAAGTTCAGCGCTTTTTGCTTCAATTTTCAATTCGTCTAATTTATGCGACAATGAACCGAAATCCTCAAAAGCTGTAGTAATCATTACCTCCTCTTCATCCTTTTCCACATCTTCAGCACCACCGTCGATCATTTCCATTTCAAAATCATCCCAATCCATCTTGATCTGGGCCAAATCGATTGTAAAAATTCCTTTTCTGTCGAAGATGAAGGCTAATTCCCCATTTTTACCAAGGTTACCGTCAAATTTATTGAAGATAGCTCTTACGTTGGCAACAGTTCTGGTTGTGTTGTTGGTAGTACATTCAACAAAGAAAGCAACACCACCCTGTCCATATCCTTCGTAGGTAACTTCTTCGTAGTTTTCCGCATCCGCACCACTTGCTTTTTTGATAGCTCTTTCCACATTATCTTTAGGCATATTAGCCCCTTTGGCATTCTGAATACATCTTCTTAAAGCCGGGTTGGCTTCAGGATCTGCACCTCCCGCTTTTACTGCCAGTGCTATGTCTTTACCGATTTTGGAGAAAGTTTTGGCCATTTTATCCCATCTGGCCATTTTAGAAGCTTTTCTATATTCAAATGCTCTTCCCATTTTAATTTTTAAATTTCAACAAAATTAATTAAAAGTCAACAAAAAAAAAATACCCCCGAATAATCGGAGGTATTTATTATTTAGAAAAATTAATTATTTTTTCTTTTTAACTACTTTTTTCTTAGCCGGAGCTTTTTTAGTAGCTTTTTTTACTACAGTCTTCTTCTCTACAACATCTAGATCAGATTTCTTAAGTGCATCCCAAGCAGCTCCATTTACTGCTTCAACAACTACTTTTCTGTCTACCATTCTTTCTGCATCAGAAGCTTTCTCAGAAACAGTAGCATCTCTTTCTCCAACTCCTACAGATTTCAATTGAGTACCGCTAACACCTCTAGCTTCTAAAGCTCCTACTACTGAAGCAGCTCTTTGTCTAGAAAGTTTCAAGTTGTAAGATTCAGCACCTTTTTTATCTGTGTGACCAGTTACTAAGAAAGTACCATCATTAGATTGCTTAATGATTGTTGCAGCTTGATCTAGTTTAGCACTAGATTCTGGTCTGATAGTCGCTTTGTTGAAATCAAATAAGATATCTTTAAGAGCACCTGTAGCTTCTTGAGCGATAACTTCTTTTGGCTTAGGACATCCGTTATATTCTGGAAGACCTGGAACTGTAGGACAAGCGTCATCTTTATCTAAGATTCCGTCACCGTCTGTATCTGGCCAAGGACAACCGTTGTTTTCAGCAGGACCTGCTACTGTAGGACAAGCATCATCTTTGTCGATAACACCGTCACCATCTGTATCTGGCCAAGGACAACCGTTGTTTTCAACTGGACCAGCTACTTCTGGACATTGATCGTCTTTATCTGGAACTCCATCACCGTCAGTATCAGGACATCCTTGGAATTCTGGTAGACCTGGAGTATCTGGACAAAGGTCATCTTTATCTAGGATACCATCCTTATCTCTATCTCTGTTACCAAATCTGAATAAGATTGATGCAGAAGCTTGCCAGAAGTTAGCATAGTTAGCTTTATCTCCAGGAGTTGATACATAATCTCCCTGAATACCAAGACCGAAGTTTTTAGTTACCCAGAAGTTAGCACCTGCACCTGTAGAAACTGTAAAGTGATTAGCTTTACCGTTTTCATTACCACCGTCTCCGTTAGTAATAAGCTCTCCTCTGTAATCATATCTAGGGAAAGAAAGGGCAGTGTAGTCATGTCTCAGGTAGTTAGCACCAACTCTTAAATATGGATCGAACCAAGATTCTTCATCCCATAAAAGACCAGCTGCTTTAGCCTGGAAACCAAGACCTGTCATTAGGAAAAATTCTTTTCCCATGTTAAATCTCTTGTTATCTACATTACCTACGGAAGTCTGCCAGTCGATAACTAAACCTTTACCGATGTTTCTAGCAACTGTTAATTTAGATAATGGAGGTGTAATAGAGAAGTTGTTCACATTGAACATTGTCTTCGTTAAATTATTAGCAGAGAACGTATTACTAAAGTTGTTTCTCTGTGCCTTGTGATTTTCCGCATGAGCACCAACTCCGATCAACCACGGATTATTGGTAGTCTGGGCAAAGACAGTAGAGGCAACCGTAAGCGCCAATGCTGAAATTCCTAATTTTAGATTTTTCATAGAATTAAATGATTAAATAATTGATAATGCAAAATAAATATAATTTTTCTTTATATACAAAGTTTTTTGAATGATTTTTAACTTTTCTTTAATATTCTGTCCAGGTTACGTTTATTTTCTCTATCTTTTATTGCTTCCCTTTTATCAAAGAGTTTTTTACCTCTACCAAGCGCAATGAGCACCTTTGCTTTACCCTTGTCTGTGATATATAATTTAAGAGGTATAATTGTGTTTCCAGCATCCTTTAACTTTTTTTCAAGTTTCTGCAATTCTTTTTTGTGCAACAGCAATTTCCGTTCCCTTTTTGTTTTGTGATTGTAAAAAGTTCCTAATTTGTACTCGTCAATCATCATATTAATAATGTACAATTCCCCATCAATAAACTGACAGAAGGATTCTGTAATAGATGCTTTGGACGAGCGTAAAGATTTTATTTCTGTACCCGTTAATACCATCCCTGCTTCAAATTCTTCAAGGATTTCGTATTCAAAACGGGCTCTTCTGTTTAATATATTTACTGTTTTTTCGATCTTCATTGTAAAAAATTCGTGATTAAAATGGATTGGAATATACTCCAATCTTTACTTAGCAGCCTTTCCGGACTGCTCTTTGTTTATTTCGTTAATGAAATATAGAAAAAATACCCCATATTTAAAAACTTGACTATTACATTATTACGAAATACCCAAATTCTTTTCGTATTTTTGCGCCAAATTTACAAAACTATATGTTAACAGTATCTAACTTATCTTTACAATTCGGGAAAAGAGTTCTTT